>Ga0307372_10000508_pt1 | contig 69618 bp, 63 predicted proteins | sample OX1MG_FD_202533 | JGI IMG/M metagenome (GOLD analysis project Ga0307372, IMG submission 202533) | Soil microbial communities from Risofladan, Vaasa, Finland - OX-1 | ecosystem: Environmental > Terrestrial > Soil > Coastal area > Acid sulfate soil | place: Finland: Risofladan, Vaasa | collected... | reverse complement strand
CCGACCCAGCCGATGACCGACAGCGCCAGCAGCACGTTCATCAGGCTCGGACCGAGCACCGCCACGAGCGCGATGGCGAGCAGCAGGCCGGGGAATGCCAGCAGGATGTCGATCAGCCGGCTCACGATCTCGTCGAACCAGCCGCCGAAGTAGCCGGCCATGGCGCCCAGCAGGCTGCCGATCACGGATGACACCGAGACGACGACGATCCCGACGAGGAACGAGATGCGGGTGCCGGCCAGCACGCGCGACAGGATGTCACGGCCCAGCTCGTCCAGGCCGAAGGGATGCCGCCACGACGGCCCGGCCAGCCGCAGCGCCAGATTCTGGGTATTGGGGTTGTACGGCGAAATCCAGGGCGCGAACAGGGCGGCCAGCGCCGCCACGACGACGACCGCCAGCCCGAACCGCGCCATCGGCCCCTTCACAGCGTCGCGCACGGCACGGACGGTCGGCATCGCGCTCATTCGTACCGGATACGGGGATCCAGCAGGCCGTACGCGAGATCCGTCAGGAGGTTCGCCGCGACGTACGTGAACGCGATGAGCAGAATGCAGCCCTGCACCAGTGGATAGTCCCGGAAGCTGATCGACTGGATCAGCAGCCGGCCGACGCCGGGCCACGCGAAGATCGTTTCCGTGATGACGGTCCCGGTGAGCACCGCCCCGAACTGCAGACCGAAGATCGTCACGATCGGAATGAGGCTGTTGCGGAACGCGTGCCGGATCACCGCGCCCACCCGCGAGACGCCCTTGGCCCGCGCCGCCAGCACGTACACCTCTCCCAGCTCCTCGACGACGCTGGCGCGCGTCATCCGGGCCAGGACGGCCGCCAGCGGCGCCCCGAGCGTGAGCGCCGGCAGAATCAGGTGCGCCAGGCCTCCCCGTCCCGAGACCGGCAACCAGCCGAGCTGCACCGCAAACACGATGGCGAGCAGCGGCCCGAGCCAGAAATTCGGGATCGAGATCCCGAGCAGCGACACAGCCGTCGCGGTGTAGTCGATACCGGTCCCCCGCCAGGCCGCGGCAATCACCCCCAGCGGCAGCGCCACCAGCACGGCGACGATCATGGCCGCCACCGCCAGTTCCGCCGTCGCCGGAATCCGCTCGGCAATCGCCTGCGTCACCGGTTCGTTCGTCCGCAGCGACGTGCCCAGATCGCCGTGGACCAGTCCGACCAGGAACGATTCGTACTGCACGTACAGCGGCCGGTCCAGGCCGAGCCTGGCGCGCAACGTCGCGACATCCGCCGGCGTGGCCCCCTCGCCGAGCATCGCCTGCACGGGATCGCCCGGCACGAGGTGAATCAGCGAGAACACGAGTGTCGCGACGCCGAGCAGGACCGGCACCGTCAACAGCAGCCGCCTGGCGATGAATGACACCATGACCGGGATCCGGCGCCCCGGCTTCACCGCCGGCGCGCGCCGGCCCCCATAGTAACGCGGTCACACTCCCGCGTGCCGGCAACCTCACCTGAGGTCGGCGAGCCCGGCCGTTGTCCCTCCCCCGCGGTCCTGCGGCTCCACCGCAATCCCGAGCCGCACGAGCAGCTTCGTCAGCCCTTGCCGGGTCAGCCCGAGCTCGGCAGCGGCGCGCCCCCGGTGCCCGCCGGCGCGCGCCAGCGCGGCCCGCACCACCCGGGCTTCGCAGGCCCGCCTGGCTTCCTCGAGGGTTCCCGGACGCTCGCCCGGAGCGGACAGCCCGATCGGCAGCGCGTCGGGCGGGACGCTGCCCCGCTGCGGCCCGGCCACCGCCAGCGTCGACAGGACGTTCTGCAGTTCCCGGACGTTGCCGGGCCAGTCGTGGCGCGCCAGCGCCGCCAGCGTCGCCGGCGCCAGCACGGCCCGGCTCCCGGTGCGGGCGGCCGCCCGCCGCCAGAAGTGTGTCGCCAGCAGCGGCACGTCGTCGATCCGGTCGCGCAGCGGCGGCACCACGATCCGGACGACGTCCAGGCGATACAGCAGGTCGTGGCGGAACCGGCCGGCGGCCGCCTCGTCGCGCAGCGAGCGATTCGTGGCCGCCACGACCCGCACGTCGATCCGGCGTCCACCGGTTTCGCCCAGCCGCCGGATTTCCCCCTCCTGCAGCACGCGGAGCAGCTTCGCCTGGGCCCGCAGCGACAGCTCGCCCACCTCGTCCATGAAGAGCGTGCCGCCATCCGCTTCTTCGAACAGCCCGGGGCGGTCGGTCGCCGCGCCCGTGAAGGCGCCGCGCGCGTGGCCGAACAGTTCGGCTTCCAGCAGCTCGTCGGGAATGGCCGCGCAGTTCAGACTGCAGAAGCGGCGCTCCCGGCGCGGTCCGAGCTGGTGAATGGCCCTCGCCACGAGTTCCTTTCCGCTGCCGCTCTCGCCCTCGATGAGGACGCCGAACGGCGCGCGCGCCGCCCGCGCGATGGCGCGCCGCAGCTCGGTCATCACGTGGCTCTCCCCGATCAGCCCGCGGTCGCCCTCCCCACCCTCCCCGGGGTGCAACGCGTCGCCGAGCAGCCGGACGGACAGGGCTGTCGCGGCCGCCGTTGCGGCGAGCAGCGCGCCGGCCGCCTCCTGATCGACATCCGCTCCCGCCGTCCACCGGCACACGATGGCGCCGACGCACGTGCCGCCAAGCCGGATCGGGACCGCCCGTTCGATGCCGCCGCGGCAGGGCGACGGCCTCGTCGCTTCATCGAGGTCGACGGCGCGCTGCACCGTGTCCAGCCGATCCGTGCGGCTGCCGGCCCACGCCACGACCGACAGGCGCCCGCCGTCCCGCGCGCAGAACGTGACGCCGGCCGCCCGCAGCCGCTCGCGCAGGAAGGCCGCCACGCGCGACAGCGTCGTCCGCTCGTCGCCCGATTCGTGGCACAGCTGGAGCAGGCTCACGACGTGCCGGACCGGCAACGGACCGGCCTCGTCTCCCTCCGGCGCGCGAGACGACGGCGGAAGAGCCGTGAACAGCTGCAGCGCCAACGCCCCGCTATCCCGGGCGAACCGGTCGACCGGACGCGTCCGGGATGCCTGGACCGCCGCGGAGGCGTCGCGGCCCTGCCCCTCGGCGCACGTCTGTAGAATCCGGGCGCGCAGGAGGCGCGGAAGCGCCGGCCACGCCGCCAGCCGGTGGAGCTGCCGGACCAGCCGGCCGGCTTCACGGCGCTTGCCGGCCTCGAGCAGCCCCAGCACCAGGAGCAGCCTGAGACGCGCCGCGAGCAGCGGCGCGTGCGCCTGCCGCGCGGCGTCGAGCCCGGCCCGCACGCTCGCGGCCAGCCCCTCCAGCTCGCCCATCCGCGCGCACACGAGCGCCCGCGCGATCTGGGCCAGGGCCACTGCCGATGGCTCGCCAAGCGCGGCCGCCCGCTCGACCGCCGATCGCGCCCGCCGTCCGGCCTGCGCCAGCTGGCCTTCACCGACCGCGATGCGCGCCGCCAGGGCGTCCCGGATGACGAGCGGGTCGGGGCCTGCCCACAAGCCGGCCGGCAGCCGGTCCGGAGGCGCTGCCGCATCTCCACCCGGCGGAATCCGCTCCAGCGCGACGCGCGCCTCGTCATAGCGCCCCTGCCAGAACAGGCACCGCGCGAAGGCCAGCCACGCCCGGATCCCCGCGCGCGGGTCGCCGAGATGATCGGCGGCCAGCGCGCTCATTTTCAGCGTCGTCTCCGCCTCGAGCAGGCGGCCCTCGTCCGTGCACGCAAGGCCGGTCCAGACACCGGCGACGATGCACCCGGCTGCCAGGCCGGCGCGGTTGAAGTGCTCGCGCGCCGCGTCGAACGTCAACGCGGCATCGCCGGCCCGCCCGCGTATCAGCAGGGTCCGGCCGAGTCCGAGCGCCGCCAGCGCGGCGCCCACACTGTCGTCCCGGCGGACCGCGGCGGCCAGCGCGCTGCGGAGCACGCGCTGGGCCGCCGCGTGGCGGCCCCGGGCCATCAGCCGGGCGGCGCGTTCCTCCCCGGCCGCCCCCATCCGTGCGATCGCCCCTCGGACGATCGCGACATCGCCCGGCTCGCGTCCATCGGCAGGACCGCACGGTAGCCGCCTTCCGCCGTCGACTCGGTACTCCTCGGCGTCCTCGGCAACCGCCGCGACCGCGGCGCCCGTGTTCCAGCGCTCGGCACGGACACGCCCGGCGAGGGACCGCTGAAGCAGTCCGAGAAATACGCCAGGCAGCCCCTCCGATCGCGCCGCCGCCAACGCCATCGCCCGCCCGGTGCCGCGGCCGGTCCGAACGCCGAGCCGCACCATGCGCACCAGGTCGTCGACGGCGAGCGGCTCGAGATCGATCGCCGGCCGGTCGTCGAGCCCGTCCAGCCCCGCAATCAGCGCGACGTGGGCGCGGGCGCCCAGCCGTCCGGCCAGCGGGAGTGCCCGGGCCAGGACGTCGGGCACGCGGGAGCCGTCGGGCGCCTCCTCGTCCGCGATGACGCAGAGATGACGGCCGGCGAGCAGCGTGCGGAGATCGGCCGGCGTGAGCGGACAGCCGGGCCGCCGCTCGTCGGCCAGCAGCGACGCCCTCACCGGCACGTAGCCTCGGATCCGGGCTTCACGCGCCAGCTGGCCCAGCACGGTGGTCCTGCCCGAGCCGTGCGGCCCTCGCACCACAATCCACTCCGGTCCGGACGCATACCGCCCGGCTTCGTCCAGCACGGCCACCGCGTCAGTCAGCGCGGCCCGGGAGACGAGCAGCACGCCGATCTTGCGGCGTCGCGTGCGGAGGGTCCCATGCCGCGGCTCCGGTCCCGGCAACGGATTCGGCGCGAGCGTGAGCGCCGATTCCGGAATCCAGACCGGCTCTCCGGCACATTCCGCAAAGCGCGGGCGCGCCGTGGCACTGGTCATTCGCAGGCCGCACGAGGCCAGAAAGATCCGCACGTCGCGAAAGGCGGCGGCCGATCCCCGTCGACCGATCGCGCATCGTCCGCCGACGTCGTACGCTTCGAAGCGCCGCCCGGCCCCCCAGACACCGAAATCGACCAGCCTTGCGAGATTCGGATGCCGGAGGCGGCTGGCCAGCTCGCACCGCTCCAGCCACGACTCCGCGACGGCGCCCCCCGCGGGCGGCAACCCACGCCAGCACACGAGCCGCCCTGACGCCAGGTCGAGCCCGAACGAAGAGTCGAGCCGCACGAACCGGTCCGCCATCAGCTCCATCCCAACCTCCCGTGGAGCGCGCGCCCGCTTCGTCACCCGCGGGTGGCCGCCCGTGTCGAGCCGTGAAACACCCCGCGGAGGGTGGTGCAAAAGCGGCGCCCGGCGCCGCGCGCCCGACGCGCCTGTGTTCATGGCCCCGCGCTCGACCCCGGACCCCGGGTCATCGCAGAAAGTTCGTATAAGATAAGCGTCTGATGCTGCGGTTTCTCACTGCCGGCGAGTCCCACGGCCGATCGCTCGTGGCCATCCTGGAAGGGATGCCTGCCGGTCTCACCATCGACTTCGAGCTGATCACCGCCGACCTGCGGCGCCGTCAGGGGGGATACGGCCGCGGCCGGCGGATGGCGATCGAGGCCGACCGCGCCGACATCCTGTCCGGCGTCCGTCACGGCCGCACGACCGGCGCGCCGATCGCGGTGCTCGTGCAGAACCGTGACTGGCCGAACTGGCAGCAGACGATGTTCGTCGAGTCCGAGATGCCGGAAGGGGCCACCGGCGCCCACCGGGCGCCGGTGACCCGCCCCCGGCCCGGGCACGCGGATCTCGCGGGCGCCATCAAGTACGGGCATGAGGACATCCGGGACGTCCTCGAGCGCGCCAGCGCCCGCGAGACGGCTGCCCGCGTCGCGCTCGGCGCGCTGGCGCGCCAGCTCCTGCGCCGCTTCGGCATCGAGATCGCCAGCCACGTCACGCGCATCGGCGACGTCGCGATCGACGATCCCCTCGCCGTCACGTTCGAGCAGGCGCGCGCCATTCCAGCCGACGGCCCGCTCCACTGCGTGGACCCGGCGCTCGAGGCCCGGATGATCGAGGCGATCGACCGGGCGCGGGAGGCCGGAGACACGATCGGCGGCAGCTTCGAAGTCATCGCCCGCGGCGTGCCGCCCGGGCTCGGCAGCTACGCACAGTGGGACCGGAAGCTCGATGGCCGGCTCGCGCAGGCCGTGATGTGCATCCCGGCCATCAAGGCGGTCGGCATCGGGTGCGGCCCGCTGGCGGCCGCGCGGCCGGGATCGCGTGTCCACGACGAGATCGTGCCGGCGCCAGGGGCCCGTGAGGCCGCGACGCCCGGCCTGGCCCGCCCGACGAACAACGCCGGCGGGCTCGAAGGCGGCGTGACCAACGGACAGGATGTCCGGGTCTCCGGCTACATGAAGCCGATTTCGACGCTGATGAAGCCGCTTCGGTCGGTCGACCTCGCGACGATGACCGAATCGCCCGCCGCGATCGAGCGCAGCGACGTCTGCGCCGTGCCGGCCGCCGCGGTCGTCGGCGAGGCGATGGTCGGTCTCGTCCTGGCCGACGCGTTCACCGAGACGTTCAGCGGCGATTCAGTCGAGGCGATCGAGCAGAACTACCAGGCGGCGCGGGCGCGCCTCCAGGCCCGGTTCACCGGCGCCTGACCGGCGCGCCGCCCCCTCCGGAACCCCTGGTTCATCATGATCCGTCCGATTCTCAAGTACGGCGACGACACGCTTCACGAGCCGGCGCAGGACGTGCCGGAGGTGACACCGGAAATCCGGCAGCTGATCGACGACATGGTGGAGACCATGTATGCCGCGCCCGGCATCGGGCTGGCCGCCACCCAGGTCGGCGTGCCGCTCCGCATCTTCGTGGTCGATCTCTCGGTCGGCCGCGACCCCCACGGGCTGATCGCGATGATCAACCCGCGGTTCACCGATCGCAGCGGCATGCAGCTCGAAGAGGAAGGCTGCCTCAGCATCCCGGGCTTCAACGCCACGGTCCCCCGCCCGGCCCGCGTCGTCATCACCGGGCTCGACCGCCAGGGGGGCGTGCAGGAGATGGAGGCCACGGGGCTGCTCGCCCGGGCGTTCCAGCACGAGATGGATCACCTGGACGGCAAGGTGTTCCTGGACCGGCTGCAGGGAATCAAGAAGCAGATGATCGTCCGCAAGATCCGCAAACTCATCCGCGCCAGCAAATGGTAGCCGGCCCCGCGCCTTCCCTCCGGATCGTCTTTTTCGGAACGCCCGCGTTCGCCGTTCCCACGCTCGAGGCCCTGCTCCGTTCGCCCCATCCGGTCGTGGCGGTCGTCACCCAGCCGGACCGCCCGCACGGGCGGGGCCACCACGTCACCGACGGGCCGGTCAAGGCCTGCGCCCGCCAGCACGACCTGCCCGTCCTGCAGCCGGAGCGGCTCAGAGCGCCCGGCGTGCTGGAGGCGCTGGCTTCGTACCGCGCCGATCTCGGCGTTGTCGCGGCGTACGGCAAACTGCTGCCGCCGGCCATCCTCGCGACGCCGCGCCTGGGGATGATCAACGTGCACGCGTCGCTGCTGCCGAAGTATCGCGGCGCGGCCCCCGTGCACCGGGCGGTCATGGCCGGCGAGGCGGAGACCGGCGTGACCATCATGCGCATCGTGGAAGCGCTCGACGCCGGTCCGATGCTCGCCCTCGTCCGGCGGCCGATCGATCCGGACGACACGAGCGACCTGGTCGAGCGGGACCTGGCCCGGCTGGGCGCCGATCTCCTCGTGGAGGTGGTCGATCGGCTCGCCCGCGGTCCGATGGCCGAGGTGCCCCAGGACGAGCAGCTGGCGACCTACGCCCCCCGCCTGACGCGGGGCGACGGCCTCATCGACTGGACGCGGTCGGCGCGCGCGATCCACAACCAGGTGCGCGGCCTGCACCCCTGGCCGCTCGCGTTTACGTATCTGGAAGGCCGGCGCCTGATCGTCCGCCGAACGGCCCCTGCACCGGCCCCGTCAGCCGCCTCTCCCGGCACGATCATCGAGGCGGCCGCCGACCGCCTGCTCGTCGCAACCGGAGAGGGGGTGCTGGCCGTTCGCGAGCTTCAGCTCGAAGGGCGGCGGCCGGTGGGGGCGCGGGACTTCCTGAGCGGGCACCCGGTGCAGGCCGGCGCCGTCCTCCTGCCCGGTCCGTCGTGACGATCGGACGACCATGATCGCCCCAGGCCGCCTGGCGGCGTACGACGTGCTCCGAGCCGTGAACACGGGCCGGGCGGATCTCCCGTCCGCCCTCGCGGGCCGGCGGGAACGGCTCGCCGATCCGCGGGATCGGGCGCTCGCCGCCGAGCTCGCCACCGGCACGCTGCGCCGGCGGGCGACGCTCGATCACCTCATCGCGCACTACGCGCATCGTCCAATCGCGACGCTCGACCCCGAGGTGACCGACATCCTCCGCCTCGGCGTCTACCAGCTCCTCTACCTCGATCGCGTGCCGGCGTCGGCGGTCGTCGACGATGCGGTCGATCTGGCGAGGCATGCCGGGAAGCGGAGCGCCACCGGCTTCGTCAATGCCGTCATGCGCGCGGTGTCGCGCGCCCGCCGCGCGCTGCCGCTGCCGGCCCGGCCCGAGATTCCCGATCGCCCGCCGGAGGGCTCCGCCGACAGCGAAGCGGCCCTCGCCTACCTGAGCATCACCCATTCGCATCCCCGGTGGCTCGCCGCCCGATGGCTCGCCCGTTACGGATTCGCCGCCACCGAGGCGTGGGTGCGGTTCAACAATCAGCCGGCGCCGCTCACGCTGCGCGTCAACACGCTGAAGGTGTCGACCGCCGACCTCCTTCATCGGCTCGCGGCCGACGGCGTGACGGCAGAGCCGGCCCGGTACGCACCGGATGCCGTGATCGTCACCGCCGGCAACCCGCTGACGGCTCCGCTGGCCGGCGGCGGCCTGTTCATGCCGCAGGACGAAGCCTCGCAGCTCGTCGGCCTCTTCGCCTCCCCGTCGCCCGGCCAGCGGGTGCTCGACGCCTGCGCTTCGCCCGGCGGCAAGACGATCGTGATGGCCGGGGCGATGGGCGACCGCGGCCTGATCGTCGCCGGCGACCGGCGCTGGCGGCGCATCGATCTGCTGCGCCGGACGCTGCGCACGGCCGGGGTCGGCTGCGCCCGTGTCGTCCAGCTCGATCTGCTCGCGCCGCTCCCGTTTCACCGGCCGTTCGACCGCGTCCTGCTGGACGCCCCCTGCTCCGGCCTGGGCACCATCCGCCGTGACCCGGAGATCCGGTGGCGGCGCACCGCGTCCGATCTCGTCGCGTTCGCCGCCCGCCAGCTCACGATGCTGCGCCAGGCGGCCGAGGGCGTGGCGCCGGGCGGCCTGCTCACCTACGCCACCTGCTCGAGCGAGCCCGAGGAGAACGAGGAGGTGATCGATCGCTTCCTGGCGGGCAGGGCCGACTTCCGGCCGTACCTGCCCGGATCCCGCGGCGCCCTCCCGGCCGGGGTGTCGCGCCTGCTGGACGAGCGGGGCCACTTCCGGACCCGGCCGGATCGGGACGGCCTGGAGGCGTTCTTCGCCGCGACGCTGGCGCGGACGGCCTGACCCGGCCGGGGCGTCCCGGCCGCGTACAGTTGGGGAACCCTCCGACTTGTAGTACATTTTTCACTGGATGCCGATTCCGCCCCGCCTCAGGAGCGCCAGCCGCATCGTCGTGCTCGCGATCGCGCTCGTCACCACGTACGTGGTCTTCGCGGCCGTGGCCATGCGCATCGCGCTCAGGAGCCGCGACGTGACCGTGCCGGACGTGGCCGGCCGCACCGTGGCGGACGCCTCCCACCTGCTCTCGGCGCGGGGCCTGACGCTCAAGGTCGATCCGACCCGGCACACGGACCCGAAGGTCGCCGCCGGCCTGATCGTGGCGCAGAATCCCGAGGAAGGCACGACGACGCGGCTGGATCGGAGCGTCCGCGTCTGGGTCAGCGCCGGCGCCCACCTGAACGTCATTCCGGATCTGGTGGGCCAGACGGAGCGGAGCGCGCAGACGCGGATTGCGGAGGACGGCCTGACGCTGGCGCGCGAATCGACGATCCGGTCGGAGACCTATCCGGCCGGCATGGTCATCGCGCAGGTGCCGGCGCCGCGCACCAGCGGGTCGAGCGTGGAGCTGCTGGTCAACCGCGGCCGGCAGGAGATCACGTATCTGATGCCCGACCTGATCGGTCTCGACGGCGCCCAGGCGGCGTCGTACCTGCGGGCGCACGGCTTCCGTGTGGCGGTGGTCGCGCAGCAGCCGTATCCGGGCGTGGCGCCGGGCGTCGTCCTGCGTCAGAATCCCGAGGCCGGGTTCCAGATTTCCCCCGGCGAAGCGATCTCGCTCGAGGTGAGCCGGTGACCCTCCGGATCGCGCCGTCCATTCTGTCGGCCGACTTCACGGCCCTCGGCCAGGCCATCGCGGCCGCCGAGCGTGGCGGCGCCGATCTGATTCACGTGGACGTGATGGACGGCCACTTCGTGCCGAACATCACGATGGGGCCGCCGTTCGTCGCCGCGGCCCACCGGGCGGCCCACGTGCCGCTCGACGTCCACCTGATGATCACGGATCCCGACCGTTTTCTCGAGGCGTTCGTCGCCGCCGGCGCCGCCCTGATCTCCGTGCACGTCGAGGCCGTGCCGCACCTGCATCGGACCATCGCGTTCATCAAGCAGCTCGGCGCGCAGGCCGGCGCCGTGCTGAACCCGGCGACGCCCGTGTCGGCCCTCGAGGAGATCGCGCCAGACCTCGACTTCGTGCTCGTGATGTCGGTCGATCCGGGCTTCGGCGGCCAGAGCTTCATTCCCCGCAGCGAGGGCAAGGTGCGGGCCGTCCGGGCGCTGCTCGACCGGCTCGGCAGCCGCGCCGCCATCGAGATCGACGGCGGGATCGACCACGGCAACGTGGGGCGCGTCGTCGCCGCCGGCGCGGAGATGATCGTCGCCGGGTCGGCCATCTTTCAGAGTGCCGACGTCGAGCAGGCCACACGCGACCTCCGCCGGGCTGCCGAAGCGGGGCTCGCGGCGGCGCGGCACGCCACCCCCACGCCCTGAGCCCGATCACGAGCTTTGACGTCTCATTCACCCTCTGTCTCGACCGTCCGGGTCCGGTACGCCGAAACCGACAAGATGGGGGTGGTCTATTACGCCAACTACTTCGTCTGGTTCGAGGTGGCCCGCACCGAGCTGCTGCGGGCGGCCGGCTGGAGCTATCGCGACATGGAGGCGGCGGGGGTGGTACTGCCGGTGATCGAGGCCGGGTGCGAGTACCGCCAGCCGGCCCGTTACGACGACCAGCTGGAGATACGGACCCGCGGCCGCCTGATGTCACCGGTGCGCGTGGCGTTCGAGTACGAGGTGACGCGGCCGGCCGACGCCGCCCTCATCGCGCGCGGACGGACCGTCCACGCGGCGCTGGACGCCTCCGGACGGCCCTGCCGGCTGCCGGCCCGGGCCAGGAGTCTGTTCGCATGAAGGCACTGATTACCGGGGTGGCTGGCTTCATCGGCTCGCACCTCGCCACGCGCCTGCTCGCCGACGGCGCGCAGGTCACCGGGCTCGACTGCTTCACCGACTACTATCCCCGCCCGCTCAAGGAGGCGAACCTGGCGCCGCTGCGCCGCCACGGCGCCTTCTCGTTTCTCGAGACGACGATCCAGCAGGCGCCGCTCGCCGATCTGCTCGGCAGGACCACGCACGTCTTCCACCTGGCGGCACAGGCCGGCGTCCGGAAGAGCTGGGGCCGCGATTTCCAGATCTACACGGTCAACAACATCGAGGCGACGCAGGTACTGCTCGAAGCCTGCCGCCAGTCGGGGATCGAACGGCTCGTATACGCCTCCAGCTCGTCGGTCTACGGCGACCACGTGGCGCTGCCGATGCGCGAGACGGATCTGCCGCAGCCGGTCTCTCCCTACGGCGTCACCAAGCTCGCGGCCGAGCAGCTCTGCTACCTGTACCACAGCAACCACGGCGTGCCGACCGTTTCCCTCCGGTACTTCACCGTCTACGGCCCGCGCCAGCGGCCCGACATGGCGTTCAATCGGTTCTTCCGCGCGGCGCTGGCCGGCCGTCCGATCACGGTGTACGGAGACGGGGCCCAGACGCGGGACTTCACCTACGTGACCGACGCCGTCGCGGCGACCGTGGCGGCCGCCGGACGCGGGGTGCCGGGACACGTGTACAATATTGGAGGCGGCTCGCGCGTCTCCCTGAACACCGTGCTCAAGCTGGTCGGCCGGATTTCCGGACGGCCGGTCACGGTGTCGCGTGAGGCGGTGCAGGACGGCGACATGCGGGACACGTATGCCGACACGTCGCGCGCCCGCGCCGAACTGGGATTCAGCCCCGCGGTGGGGCTCGAGCAGGGACTCGAGGCCGAGTACCGCTGGTTGCTCGACGCCGGGGTGGCTCTTTAAGGACCGGCAATGCCGGCAGGATGGACTGGATAGTGACTAGCTTCACCCGCGTCGCGGTCGTCGCGCTGTTCGGGGCGTTCCTGGCCGGCTGCGCCGCGCACACCAACGTGCTCCCGCCCGGCACCACCCGCCCGGATCAGTACCTGTACAAAAAGGGCGAGGCGGCCATGACGGCGCACCGCTGGGCCGACGCCCAGGAGGACTTCCAGAAGATCCTCGACAACTATCCCCAGAGCTCGTACCGGCCGGCCGCACGGCTGGGCGTGGGTGACGCCTACCTCAACGAGAACACGCCCGAGTCGCTGGTCCTCGCGCTGAACGCGTATCGCGAATTCCTCACCTACTATCCGACGAGTACGCGCGCCGATTACGCGCAGTACCAGCTCGCGATGACGCATTTCAAGCAGATGCGCGGCCCGCAGCGCGACCAGACGCAGACGCACGACGCCATTGACGCGTTCGAGACCTTTCTCCAGCGGTATCCGACCAGCAAGCTGGTGCCCGACGTCCAGAAGAAGCTGCGGGAGGCGCACGACCGCCTGGACGAGGCCAGTTTCGACGTCGGCCACTTCTACTACACCATCCACTGGTATCCCGGGGCGATCGACCGGTTCGAGTCGATCCTCAAGGACGATCCGCAGTACAGCGGGCGGGATGCCGTCTATTTCTATCTGGGGGAGTCGCTCATCCAGGTGAAGCGGCAGGCGGAAGCGCTGCCCTACTTCGTGCAGCTCGTCAGGCAGTTCGAGAAGAGCCAGTATCTGGCCGACGCGCAGAAGCGGATCGCCTCGCTGAAGCAGTCGCTCGGGCTGGACAAGCCGACGGCCACCGCGTCCATCCCCTGAGGTGCGCCCGACCGGCCCTAGCCGACGCGTGTCCGGCGTTCCGCCGTCTCGTCCGCGCGTGCCGGGACGCCGGCGCCGCGGGGACCGAGCACCGCGTTGAAGCGCCGGTAGTAGTCGGCCGCCGACGTGACCGCCGTCGCCACGACCACCCACAGCGCCACCTGCCCGATCAGCAGCAGGTCTCCCGGCCGTCCGGCTCCCAGGATCAGCGCCAGGATCGCCACGACCTGCGATCCCATCTTCACCTTGCCCAGCGGGGACGCCGGAATCACGACGCCACGGGCGTAGGCGATGCTGCGCAGCCCCGTGACCGCCAGCTCACGGCCGATGATGATGGCGACCATCCAGGCGGGCGCCAGATCGAGCTGGACGAGCGAAATGAACGCCGCGGACGTCAGCAGCTTGTCCGCCAGCGGATCGATGACCTGGCCCAGCACCGTGATTTCGTGGCGCCGCCGCGCCAGGTAGCCGTCCAGCCAGTCGGTGAACGACGCCACGGCGAAGATCCCGGCCCCGAGGAACTCCTTGGGGACGCCGAGGATCAGCGGGCCTTCGAACTTGGTGAGCAGCACGACGACCAGCAGCGGAACGAGGAAGATCCGGCTGACCGTCAGCGTGTTCGGCAGGTTCATCGCGGCCATTGTACCCTCCGCCCTCCAGCCCGACAACGCCTTCGTGCCGCGCGCCCGGCCGCGGCGCGGGCCGGGGGGGAGCCAGGCCACCCGGCGCCGCGCGTTTTGGGGTAACATGATGAGGTTGCCATGAAAGCGATTCTGCTCGCCGGGGGCAAGGGCACACGCCTGCGGCCGCTCACCATCCATACCCCCAAGCCGATCGTCCCGATCTTCGGCCGGCCGTTCCTCTACTACCAGATCGATCTGCTGAAGCAGGTCCCCGAGATTGACGAGGTGGTGCTGAGCCTGAACTATCAGCCGCGCCGGATCGAGGAACTGCTGGGCGACGGCGAAGGACTGGGCCTCCGCATCCGGTACGTGGTCGAGCCGGCGCCGCTCGGTACGGCGGGCGCCGTCCGCTACGCGGGCGATTCCCTGCGCGAATCGGTCGTGGTGATCAACGGCGACGTGCTCACGCAGGTCGACCTGGCGGCCGTCATCCGGCTGCACCGGGAGCGCGGCGCGAAGGCGACCATCGTCCTCACGCCGGTCGAGAATCCGTCCGCGTACGGCCTCGTGGAGACCGACCAGGCCGGCAACATCCGGCGCTTTCTCGAGAAACCGAGCGCGGACGAAATCACCTGCAACACGATCAACGCCGGGATCTACATCCTGGAGCCGGACACCTTCGATCGCATCCCGAAGGACACGGCCTGGTCCATCGAGCGCAGCTTCTTTCCGTCGCTGATCGAACGGGGCGAGACGTTCGTCGCGCACGTCCACGACGGCTACTGGATCGACATCGGCACCCCCGAGAAGTACCTCCGCGTCCACCGCGACATTCTCGACGGGCGCTACCAGGCGGAGCCGTTCGGCGGCCGGGCGACCTCACCGTGGATCGCCCCTGGCGCGCACCTGGAACCGGGCGCGGTCGTCGCCGGGCCCTGCTTCATCGACGAGGGGGTCGTGGTGAAGGCGGGCGCGCACATCGGCCCGTATTCGGTCATCGGCCGGCAGTGTCAGATCGAGGAGGACGCCCGCATCGACGGCGCCGTCGTCTGGGCGGACAGCCGCATCGGACGCGAGGCGGCGGTCGAAGAGGCGATCGTCGGCCGCCGCTGCCATGTGGGCCGGAACGCCCGGATCCGGCCGGGCGTGGTCCTGGGCGACAAATCCGTCATCACCGACTTCAGCCGGCTGTAGGCCGCCTCCTCCGGCATGGGGACCCGATGCCACCGACCGTGATCAATCCCGAGATCTTCAAGGCGTACGACGTCCGTGGTCTGTTTCCCGCCCAGCTGGACGCGGCGGCCGCTCGCGCCATCGGCCGCGCCTTCGTCGCCTACCTGAAGGCCCGCCGGATCGCCGTCGGCCGCGACATGCGGCTGTCGTCCCCCGCCCTGGCCGCCGCGTTCATCGAGGGGGCCAGGAGCCAGGGGGCCGACGTCGTCGACTTCGACCTGATCGCGACCGACATGCTGTATTTCGCCGTCGCGCGGGGCGGCTTCGACGGCGGCGCGGAGATCACCGCGTCGCACAATCCGAAGGAGTACAACGGCCTCAAGCTGGTCGCCGCCCAGGCCCTGCCGCTGAGCGGCGACGAGGGCCTCGGCGCGCTGCGGGACCGGATTGCCGCCGACGCCCTGCCTCCGCCCGCGGCGACGCCCGGCAGCCTGACCGCCGGCGCGATCCTGGACGACTACCTCGCGCACGTGCTGTCGTTCATCGACACCGCCGCGATCCGACCGTTCAACGTCGTGCTCGACGCCGGCTGCGGCATGGCGGGCCTGGTGGCGCCGCGCCTGTTCGACCGCCTGCCGTGCCGCACGACCCGGCTGTGCTTCGACATCGACGGCCGGTTCCCGACCCACGAAGCCAATCCCCTCATCGAGGCCAACCGGCAGGACATCGTCCGGCAGGTGGTGGAGGAGCGCGCCGACATCGGCATCGCCTGGGACGGCGACGCCGACCGCTGCTTCTTCATCGACGGCGCCGGCGGCTTCGTCCCCGGCGACTTCATCACCGCCCTGCTGGCCGAGGCGTTCCTGCTCCGGTCGCCCGGCGCCACCGTCATTTACGATCTCCGGGCCAGCCATGCGGTTCGCGACACCGTCGAGCGGTACGGCGGCCGGGCGCTGATGAACCGGGTCGGTCACGCGTTCATCAAGCGGCGGATGCGCGACGAAAACGCCATCTTCGGCGGCGAGGTCACCGGACACTACTACTTCCGCGACAACTACTACGCCGACAACGGCTTCATTCCAGCCCTGCTCATCCTGGAGCTCATGTCGAAGAAAGGGCAGAGCCTGTATCAGCTGCTGGAGCCGCTGCGCGCCCGGTACTTCATTTCCGGCGAAATCAACACACGGGTCAAAAGTATGGCGGTCGTGCCGGCCAGGCTCGAGGCGCTGGCCGCCCGGTACGCCGATGGCCGCCTCTCCCGCCTGGACGGCCTCTCGGCCGACTTTCCCGACTGGCACTTCAACGTCCGGCCGTCGAATACCGAGCCGCTGCTGCGGCTGAATCTCGAAGCCACCAGCCCGGAGCTGATGGCGACGCGACGCGACGAGGTGCTGGCGATCATCCGGGCATGACGCCGGCCCCGCGCAGGCCCGGGCGCGGCCCGAATCTGCTAAGATAACGACGTGGCCGGCCCCGGGCGGGAGTAACTCAGTGGTAGAGTCACAGCTTCCCAAGCTGTTGGTCGCGGGTTCGATCCCCGTCTCCCGCTCCATCTGATTCCCCGGCGCCGTTCCCCTCTCCACCCGTCCATGCGGTCCGCCGACGTCGGTTCGCTTCTTGCGACAGCCGTCCTGCGCCGCATCGGCAGGCTGGCCGCCAGGACACGTGCCTGCGGCCCCCAGCGCCGCCTGCCGCCCGTAAGCACAGCGCTTTTCCGGTGCGGCGTGCCGGCGCGGGCGGCGCCTGCAGCGTCGAGCAGCGCTGCACGTATTTGCAGTCGCCGCCACAGATCCGTCGCCACGGGACTCGAACATCCAACCCGGCAGGTGCACAACCGAGATGGCAGCGACACCGCCCTCCCCCGCCTCCATCCTCGTCGTGGATGACCTCCCGGCCAACCTCGAACTGCTCAGCGCCTTCCTTGCCAAAGACGGGTACCTGGTGCGCGCGGCCACCAGCGGCGAGGCGGCGCTCGACGCGGTGTTCCAGGATCCGCCCGACGTCGTCCTGCTCGACGTACTGATGCCCGGGCTCACCGGATTCGAGGTCTGCCGCCGGCTCAAACAGGCGCCGGCGACGCGGCTGATTCCGGTCGTGCTGATCACGGCGCTCCAGGACCGGGCGGACCGGATTCAGGGGATCGAAGCCGGGGCGGACGACTTCCTGAGCAAGCCGGTCGATTCGCAGGAGCTGGCGGCCCGCGTCCGCTCACTGGTCCGGTTGAAGCGGTTCACCGACGACCTCGACTCGGCCGAGGCGGTGATTCTCAGCCTCGCGCTGACGGTCGAGGCGCGCGACCGCTTCACCGACGGCCATTGCCTCCGGCTCTCCGAGTACGCCACGGCGCTCGGCCGCGGACTCGGCCTGCCGGACGAGGAGATCGCGGCGCTGCGCCGCGGTGGATTTCTGCACGACCTCGGGAAGATCGGCGTGCCAGACGCCATCCTGCTCAAGCCCGGGCCGCTCACGGCGCCCGAACGGGCCGCCATGCACCACCACCCCGCCATCGGCGAGCGGCTCTGCGGGGAGCTGCGCGTCCTGAAGCGGGTGAAGCCGATCGTGCGATCCCATCACGAACATCTCGACGGCAGCGGCTACCCCGACCGTCTCACCGGAGACGGGGTGCCGCTCCTCGCCCAGATCACCGGCATCGTCGACACCTACGACGCCATCACGACCGCGCGGCCGTACAAGGCCGCCTGGCCGTCTGAACGTGGGTTCGAGGAATTGCGGGAGGACGTCCGACGCGGCTGGCGCCACCACGACCTGGTCGAGACCTTCATCGACCTCATTCGCAGTGGACGATTCGAAGATTTGACGTGGCGGGTGGAGGCTCACCGCTCCTGAGAGCGACCCGGCGGGCCCCCGGTCGCCGCGGGCGGCCGGCGACGCGGGCCTTCCTCGCGAGCGCCGCAGAAAGGCCGCGCCTGCCCGTTCAGTCTCTGACGACGAGGAAATCGAGCGCCAGCCAGGTCGGCTGCGGCAAGCCACGGCGGTCGCTCTGCCGGCGGTCGCCCCCCCCGGCCCTCGACTCCCGCCGGCGCTCCCCTTTGCGGCGCTCCCCGCTTCGCCGGTCCCAGATAATCTCAATCTCCGGGTCGTCCGCAAACATCTCCCGCAGCCGGTTGAAGGTGTGCCGACAGCCCCGCCGCACGATCATCCGTGCCATGCAAGATACCCGGCCCGCCCAGCCCGGGCCTGAAGCGGCCGAACCGTTCGAATCCGGGCGCCCTGCCGCAGCGGCCCCGGACTGTCGTCCCCTGCCCTAATGGTTACCCGAAAGCCCGACCATTTGTGCAATATTTTGATTCGACCCGCGTGGTTCTTCAGCCCCGGTGTCGACGGCGTCGCCGGAGGAAGTCATTCTGAGAAGCAGGAGGAAAACGGTGGCCGTCGCGCGACCGGCCACCGGCACCTGGTATCAGGCGGGACAAACAGGCTGGACGCTGCCCAGCCTCGATGATGTCACTTGGCGGCGGGCTTCTCCTTCTGCCGGCGCCGCGCCGCCCAATACTTGCGCATCCGCTCGGAGACCGCCTTCTTCTGGGCGGCAGACATCTTATACGACCGCTTTCGGACCGTTCCGCGAGCGGCCACGCCGGCCGGAGCGGGTTCGGCCGCGGCTGCTATCGACCGCTTTCCTCCGCCGAACAATTCGGGAAATGTCTGCCGTATCGCCGCTTCCTCGCGACGCAGTTCCTGAAGCCTGGCCTCCGCGCCGAAACGCGCCAGCCGATGTAATTCCGCGCGACTGAGTTCCGTCACCGATTCCTCCTAACGCTGAATGCCAACACTGTGGACGCGACCGTCACGTCTCTTCTCTCTATTGCCTGTGACTTATGCTAGTCGTCACGGATATGCCCTGTAAAGTGTGAGATTGACCGCCGGCCCATCTATCTCGCCGCCTGCCTCTTCCACTCCTTCATAATCTCAGGTCCGGCGCTCGTGCCGATTCTGGTCGCTCCGGCGTCCACCATGCCCAGGAGCTCGGCATAGCGGCGGATGCCGCCGGCCGCTTTGATTCCCATGGTGTCGCCGACGACCTGACGCATCAATCGTACGTCCGCCGCGACCGCGCCGCCCGGTCCGAAACCGGTCGACGTCTTGACCCAGGCGGCCCCGCCTCCCCGGGCCAGCACGCACGCCGCCACCTTTTCCTCCTCCGTCAGCAGCGCCGCCTCGATGATGACCTTCACCGGCGCACCCGCCTCGGCCGCCGCCGCCGTGACCGCCTCGATGTCCAGGAGCACGGCCATCGGGTCGGCCGACTTGAGCGCGCCGACATTCATCACCATGTCGATCTCGCGCGCGCCGTCCGCGATGACCCCGACCGCCTCGTCCCGTTTCATTCCGGCCGTGAGCGCCCCCAGTGGAAACCCGACGACGGCGCAGGTGGCCACCGTCGTGCCGCGCAGTCGCTCCGCCGCAGCCCTGACGCGCACTGGATTCACGCATACGGCCGCGAAGCCGAATCGCGCGGCCTCGTCACACAGCGCGTCGATCGCCGCCGCGGTCGCGTCCGCCTTCAACAGCGTGTGATCGATCAGCGGGGCCGGGCCGCGGGTGATCGCCTCCTCCGCGCCGGCGGTCGGCGTCACTGCCGCTCCCGCCCCGGCGCCCGGGCAGCGAGCGGCGGGCAATCCGTGGCAGGGGCACCAGGCGCGTCCGAGCCGGCGATCCACCTCTCGGGCGAGTTCTGCGATGACCCGCGCAATCCGCTCTTCCGTCATGACGTCACCTTTCGCCGCGCGCTATGATAGCGGCGCCGTGCGACCGGCTCCCGGGCGCCGGCAGGCACTGATCCCGATGCCCAGTCCCCGCGTCCTCCTGCCCGCCGGCCTGATCGAGGCCAGAGTGCACGAGCTTGCCGCGGCGATTGACCGGGACGTCCCGACGCCGCTGCACGTCATCGGGGTCCTCACCGGCGCGTTCGTCTTCGTGGCCGACCTCGTGCGCGCGCTCCGCGGCCCGCTCACCGTCGATTTCATCGCCGCGTCGAGCTACGCGGGCACCTCGACGTCCGGCCAGGTCCGCCTCCTCCAGGACACCACCCTGCCGCTCGACGGCCGCGACGTGCTGCTCGTGGAGGATATCGTCGACACCGGCCTGACGCTGCAGGCGCTGCAGGATCATCTTCGGGCGCGGGCGCCCCGCTCGCTCCGGACGGTCGCGCTGCTGGACAAGCCTTCGCGCCGGCGGGCCGGCGTCCGGCTCGACTACGTCGGCTTCACGATCCCCGACGTCTTCGTGGTCGGATACGGGCTGGATTACGAGGGACGCTACCGGAATCTTCCCGGCGTGGCGGAGCTCGCGGACGAGTGAGCGGCGGGGCGGCGGCGCCGCCCGCGAGGCGGCCGGACCGGCGGGCGATCGCGGAAACCGGGAGGCGTTGAGCGGTTGGAGATGGTGGGCGCTAGTGGATTCGAACCACTGACCCCCGCCGTGTGAAGGCGATGCTCTACCACTGAGCCAAGCGCCCAACCCGAACAACCTGTCAAGTGTACCGCAACCGACGCGCGCCGGGCAAACCGGTCGGGACGGGACGCAGCGGCGCTGCCTACGACGCCGGCTTGACCGCGGCGAGCAGCAGCGTCAGCATCTTCGAGTACTGCGCATCGGCGGCGGCGAAGGCCTTTTTGTACTCGTCCTCCGACATCTTCTGCGCCTTCCAGTCATGATCGAACTGGACTGTCTGCGTGCCGGCATAGTAGGAATCGAACGGCTGATCGTGGCCGGGATCCATCGTCAGGCCGTCGGCCTTGAGATCCTCGACGAAGATCTTCGAGCCGGCGACGGCGGCGCCGTTCAGATCGACATAAATGTCGCGATAGCTTTTCTGGGCGAGCATCTGGTCCATCGCGTCGGGCGCGGAGTACTTGCCCTGGATGACGAGCAGCTCGGCCCCTGGATAGTACAAGGCCGCCACGTAGACCCCGGGGTCATTCGGGTCCTTGGCTGCGATGCTGTCAAGCTTGGCCTGAGCCAACGCCGCGGTCAGGCGCTTGGCAAGCGCAGGCGATTGCGCCTCCTGAGCCGTCGCCACCGTAACGCCGGACAACAACATCAGGAACATCAGAACGGCCACACCCGCGCACTGCACACGACCCACGCGCCTCATGTCGGACCCTCCTCACACTGACGGTCGATGGATGGCTTGACGTCCGATGGTTCTATCACCGGGCGGTCCCCGCCGTCAACGAGAACAGAAGGCCGATGCGTGAGCGGCCGCGGCCCGGCAGAGGGCCGCCGGCCGGTAACTAGATGAACAGCGCGTCTTCGTCGTCGCCACGACTCCGCGTCCGCAGGTCGTCGCGCATCGAGCGGATGACGGCGAACGCGGCCCGGAGGCCGCTGAGGACGGCGCGTCCTTCGCGCGCCGGCCCCATCAGGCCGTCCTGCAGCACCGCCACGGTCTGCGTGAGGCGCTGGGCCAGGTCGCCGAAGAGCTCGTCCACCCGCTCGACCTGCACCACGGCCAGTGAGCTGGCCCGCGACGCGTCGCGGGCGATCGCCCCCAGGCTGCCGAACATCGGCTTCAGCTCGAGTTCGACCTGGTCCACCAGCCGCTCGACCCGCCGCGCCAGGCGCCCGGCGTACACGATGGCGCCGACCTGAATCACGGCCATGACGACCGTCGCCGCGGCGATCGCCCCCAGAAAGATGTGAGCCCAGGGCGTCACGCCTTCTCCTTTTCCCGCGCCTGCTGGTAGGCTTCCCGGCCCCGTTCGATCGCGCTGGTGATCGTCTCGCGGCCCTGCTCGACAATCTGCCGGCCCTGGCGGGCCACGTCCTGCGCCCGCTCGCGGCCCTCATCGAGCATCTCGCGGCCCTGACGCGCCGCCTCGCCAGCCCGCTCGCGGCCCTGGCGGGCCTTCTCGTTCAGATATTCGCGGGCTTCGCGCCCGGTGACCGGCGCCATCAACAGTGCCGCGGCGGCACCGGTCGCAGCGCCCAGCAGAAACGCGAGCATGACGGATGCCGCTCCGCTGTCGTCTCGTGCCATGGGGGGCCTCCCTGTGCGCCGGGGCCGGCAGGGCCGGCGAATCCGGCAGTTAGAAGATGCTGACCCGGACGGTCAGGAACTTTCTCGGGTCCTTACGGATGTCCTTCACGAGGTCGTGCACCTCGGAGACCGTCGCATTAATGTTCTCATATAACCGGCGATCTTTCAGCAACTGTCCGGCCGTCCCGTCGCCCGCGTTCAGATTCGCGATCAGCTGGTCCAGCCGGCCGGACAGCGAATCCAGCCGGTTGTACAGGGCGGCGTCGGTCAGCAGCCGGCCGGCCGTCCCCTTGCCGGCCTTCAGCTCCCCGGTCAGCGCGTTCAGGTTGCTCGTGGTGGCCGTCAGCGACCGGGCGAACGCGTCGTCTTTGAGCAGCCGGCCCAGGCTTCCCTGGCCGTCGTTCAGGCGTGTCGTGATCGCCTGGAGATTCGTCAGCGCCCCTTCGAGGGCGCGTGCGCTCTGCGGATTTTTCAACAAGGTCCCGATCGTCCCCTTGCCGGCCTGAAGCTGCCGGGTCACGTCCCGCGCCGCCGCGACGAACGCGTTGAGGTTGTCGTACAGCTGGTCGTTGGTGACGAGCTGGCCGAGGGTCCCCCGCCCGCTGCGGACGCCGTGCAGCAGATGGTTGATCTCCGTCAGGCCCGTCGTGGCCTGCTCGGTTACATCGGCAATCTGGCCCGCGCCCCGCCCGACCGGCACGAACCCCCAGTCGGGCAGCGGCGTCCCGGCGATCGACGGCGTGATGTCCACCGAGCTCTCGCCGAGCAGCGAGACCGAGCCGAGGTGCGCGCTCGAATCGGACGTGATGCGGGACCGGTATTCGTCGTTCACCTCCATGGTGACTTCGACGCGCGCTCCCTGGAAGGACACGCTGTCGACCGAGCCGATTTCGACCCCGGCCAGGCGCACCGGCGATCCTGATTTCAGCCCGGCGACATTGGTGAACAGCGTCTTCAGGTGGTAGCGCTGCCAGAAATAGCCGTGGGCGCCCGTCAGCATGATGATGAGCGCCGCGGTGATGACCAGCGCGGCGATCGTCAGGACGCCAATCTTCAGCTCCGACCAGGCGAGCGAGCGTGTGCGCGGCATGATGTCAGCTTCCTCGTGGCGGTCGCGCGGCGACATCCCGTCGCCGCGGCGCCGCCGGCTCTACGACAGAAACGTCTGCAGATAGGGGTCGGTCGAGTGCTTCAGCGTGTCGGCGTCCCCTTCGAAGATGATCCCGCCGTCGTACAGCATGATGAACTCGGCCTCCTCCGTCTTGCGCTCGACCGCGGGCACGACCCGGATTCCGCCGTTCTCCCGCACGGCCGTGTGGGTCGCGAGGTAGAACGCGTCCCGGAGCTGGTGCGTCACGACGATCGAGCTGACGTTCTCGATGTCGCGCAGCTTGATGATCTCATCGTCGACCGTCGTCGCGGTGATCGGGTCCAGGCCGGTCGTCGGCTCGTCGTACAGGAGGATCGGCGGCTTGGCCGCCATGGCGCGCGCGATGGCCACCCGGCGCCGCTGGCCGCCCGAGAGCTCCGACGGCATCCGGTCGATGTACTCCGCCAGGCCGATGAACCCGAGGACCTCCTCCACGCGGCGGTCCGCCTCGTCCAGCGGCATGCGGCTCTCTTCGTAGAGCTTGTAGCCGACGTTCTCCCGCACCGTCAGCGAATCGAACAGCGCACCCTCCTGAAACACCATGCCGAGGTGCCGCCGGACGCCCATCAGCGCGCGCTCCCGCATCTGGTCGACCCGCTCGCCGTTCACCCACACCACCCCGGAATCGGCCCGCAGCAGCCCGACGATGATCTTCAGGATCGTCGACTTGCCGGCGCCGCTGGCGCCCAGAATGATCTTCGTGTGCCCGCTGATCAGCGTGAAGCTGATGTCGCGCAGGATGACCTTCTCGTCGAACGCGAGCGACACGCGGTCGAAGACCACCACCGGCGCGCCGGGGCCGCCCAGCGCGTCGGCCGCCGTGCGCGGGATCTCCTGAGGGGTTGTATCCACCGCCTGCCCGCCCTCCACGCGTTCAGTACATCAACGCAATCAACGCCTGCGTCAGGAAGAAGTCCACCGCCAGCACCGCCACCGACGCGGCCACGACCGCCCGGGTCGTCGAGCGCCCCACGCCCTGCGTCCCGCCCCGCGTCCGCAGGCCCACGTGGCAGCCGATGCTGACGATGACGAACCCGAGGACGAACGGCTTGATGAGCCCCATCCAGACGTCCTGGACGTACAGCGCCTGGATGATCGACGACCAGTAGAGCCCCGAAGAGACCTGCAGCGTGAAGACGGCGATCACCCAGCCGCCCAGGATGCCGACGAAGTCGGCCACCACGGTGAGCACCGGGGCCATCAGCAGCCCCGCCAGGATCCGGGGGGCGACCAGTTTGCGGATCGGGTCGGTGCCGAGCGCCCGCAGGGCGTTGATCTGGTCGGTCACCACCATCGACCCGAGCTCGGCCGCGATCCCCGAGCCGACCCGCCCGCTCAGCATGAGCCCGGTCAGCACCGGGCCGAGCTCCTTGATCATCGACGCGCTGACGAGCCGCCCCACCAGCGGGCGGGCGCCGAACTGGTCGAGCGTCACCCCGGTCTGCAGCGCCAGCACGGCGCCGGTGAACAGACCGGTCAGCAGCACGACCGTCAGCGATCCGACCCCGATGGCGTCGAACTGTTCGACGATGTCCCTGACGTAGAACGGCGGCGTCACGAACGCCACGAGCGTCGCGGTGGTCAGCTTGACGTACTCCTGCACCTCGAGCGCCGCCGTCTTGAGCCATTCCTGGACGAGCCTCAGCACTGGCGCCTCACTGCTTTCCGGAGCCCTCGGCGAGCCCCAACTCGGTGTTCTTCAGGCGCCGGATCTCGTCGCGCAGCGCCGCCGCCTTCTCGAAGTCGAGGCCGGCCGCCGCCGCCCGCATCGCCTCCTGCAGCTCACGGACGTGCGCCTCCAGCTCGTCGGCCGACCGGTACGGGCCGCGGCCCTCGCGCACCGCCGGCACCGCGGCGTAATCGCGCTCGTACACGCTGAGCCGGAGCTCGTCGATCGACTTGACGATCGACGCCGGCGTGATCCCGTGCTCGGTGTTGTAGTCGGCCTGCAGCGTGCGTCGGCGCCCGGTCTCCCGGATCGCCGTCCGCATCGAGTCGGTCACCGTGTCGGCGTACATGATCACCCGCCCGTTCAGGTTGCGCGCCGCCCGGCCCGCGGTCTGGATCAGCGAGCTCGCCGAGCGCAGGAAGCCTTCCTTGTCGGCGTCCAGCACCGCCACCAGCGACACTTCCGGCAGGTCGAGCCCCTCCCGGAGCAGGTTGATCCCGACGAGCACGTCGAAAGTCCCGCGCCGCAGATCCCGCAGGATTTCGACCCGCTCGAGCGTCTCGATGTCGGAGTGCAGGTAGCGGACCCTGACGCCCAGCTCCTGATAGTACTGCGTCAGGTCCTCGGCCATCCGCTTCGTCAGCGTCGTCACCAGCACCCGTTCGCGCCGCGCGACCGTCGCCCGGATCTGCTGCAGCAGATCGTCGACCTGGCCGCGCACCGGCCGGACCTCGATCGGCGGATCCATCAGCCCGGTCGGCCGGATGACCTGCTCCACCACGACGCCGCCGGCCTTCGCCAGCTCGTAGGGGCCCGGCGTGGCCGACACGAAGACGACCTGCCCGACCCGCCGCTCCCACTCCTCGAAGCTGAGCGGCCGGTTGTCGAGCGCCGACGGCAGCCGGAACCCGTACTCGACCAGCACTTCCTTGCGCGAGCGGTCGCCATGATACATCCCCCGGATCTGCGGCACCGTCTGATGGCTCTCATCGACGATGAACAGCGCGTCCGGCGGCAGGTAGTCGAGCAGCGTCGGCGGCGGCTGCCCCGGCGCACGCCCGGTCAGGTGCCGCGCGTAATTCTCGATCCCGTGGCAGTACCCGATCTCCCGGATCATCTCCAGGTCGAACATCGTCCGCTGGTGCAGCCGCTGGGCCTCGAGCAGCTTCCCCTGCGACTCCAGGTCGCCGCGGCGGACCGCGAGCTCCGCCTTGATCGACTCGACGGCCCGGCGCGTCCGGTCCCGCGGCGCGACGAAATGCGACTTCGGGTACACGGCCACGCGGTCGTGGCGCCGCCCCGCGCGGCCGCTCACCGGATCGAACGACACCAGCTGGTCGACCTCGTCGCCGAACAGCTCGATCCGCAGGGCCTGCTCCTCGTAGGACAGGTACACCTCGATGATGTCGCCCCGCACGCGGAACGTGCCGCGCCCGAACTCCACGTCGTTCCGCTCGTACTGGATCTCCACCAGCCGGCGCAGAATCTCGTCGCGCGCGATCCGCTGGCCGAGCTCGAGCGGCAGCAGCATCCCGTAATACGCCTCCGGCGACCCCAGGCCGTAGATGCACGAGACGCTGGCCACGATGATGACATCCCGCCGCTCGAAGAGCGACCGGGTGGCCGACAGCCGCATCCGGTCGATCTCGTCGTTGATCGTCGCTTCCTTCTCGATGTACGAGTCGGTCGCCGGCACGTACGCCTCTGGCTGGTAGTAGTCGTAGTAGCTGACGAAGTATTCCACGGCGTTGCCCGGGAAGAAGCGCCGGAATTCCTGGAACAGCTGCGCCGCCAGCGTCTTGTTGTGCACCATCACCAGCGTCGGCCGGTTCACGCGGGCGATCGCCTGCGCCATCGTGAACGTCTTGCCGGACCCGGTGACGCCGAGCAGCACCTGGTAGCGATCGCCCCGCTCGAGCGCCTCGACGATCTCGCCGATGGCCCGCGGCTGGTCGCCCGCCAGCTCGAAGTCCGAGACGAGGTCGAATCGATCGGTCACCGATGCCATGGACGTGTCCCCGGTGCGTTCGGCGCCGGCCTCGGCTGGGGCGCCCCCGCGGGCGTCGCGACGACGTCGGCAGCGGCGTCTGCGCCAACCGCCGATCGTACCACAACTGGGGCGGAAATCAGGCCCGCAGGCTGGACCGCGACGCGCAGGGCGGACGTCGCCGCCGGCTCAGAAGCGCGGCCGGCCCGGCGTCTTCGCCTTCGGCGGCATGTACAGCGCGTAGTATCCGCCGCGCGACCGGACCGTGATGTGCTGGAGGCCGGGTTTGACGACGCGGATGCGGACGTGGCGCCACGTCCCGTCCAGCTTCGCGTCGGTCGACACGTAGCCGAGGCTGTACTGCGCGTGAATTTCGCTCAGGATGTCGTGATACACGCGATCCAGGGCATCCACGCCGGGGGGAAAGAAGGCCTTGCCGCCGGTGACCGACGCGATCTGCTGCAGCACGATCCGCTGCTGCATCCGGGTCGAGTCCGACTGGTGCGCCAGCATCCCGATCGCGTAGACGGTCACGTCGGAGGCCTTGAGCAGCGTCATGGTGTCGCTGAACGTGGCGACGCTGTTGGTGTCGCCGCCATCCGTGCAGAGCAGCATGATCTTCCGGCCGGTCTGCTCCGCGGCGTAGTTCAGATACACGCCGATCGCGTCGTACAGCGCCGTCCACCCCTCAGGCGGCCGCATCCGGATGCGCTCCACCAGCCGCGGGAAGTCGCTCTGCGTGTACTCGGCCATCCGGACCTTCGTGTCGAAGTCGACCAGCGTGATGTCCCGGGCCTGCGGCAGGGCCATCAGGAACCTGATCGCGGCCGTCCGGGCGAACTGGATGTCGTCGCGCATGCTCTCGCTGGTGTCGAGCAGCACGCCCAGATGCAGGGGGGCGGCCGCGTCGGACACGCCGCCCGGCGCGAAGTACCTGATGGTCTGCGGATGGCCGTCCTCTTCGACCGAAAAGTCCGCCGGGGTCAGCCCGGTGACGAAATGGCCGGCGTGATCGAGCACCGTGACGTTGAAGGTGACCAGGTCGATGCCGGCCCGGAACGTCGGCGCCTGCGGAGCGGCCGGACCGGCCGACGCCAGCAGCAGCACTCCAGCCAGGGCCATCGCCCGCCCCCTCATGCGTCCTCCCCCGGGATCCCGGCGCCGATTTTCAGGCGTGTCTTGCGCCGCACTCTACACCAACCGGCGGACTTCCCCAAGGTGTTCGGCGGTCGGGCCCGGCCGGCCGCCCGGGGCCGTCCCGCCCGGGCGGAGGTATAATCAGGGGTTGGCGCTTCCCATGTCGGTTTTGCCACTGCCGGACGGCGCGGTGCGGACGCTTCGCTCATGAAGTGCCTTGCGGTCTGCCAGGACGACCTCGTCATCAGGTTGCTGGATGAGGTGCTCCTGTCCAGCTTCGAGGTCGAGTTTCTGGTCGAAAGCCGGCCGGTGGCGCGCCGTCTCCACGACGCCGGGATCAACGTCGTCGTCGGCGACCTCCGCCGCACCGATACCTACCTCAAGGCGGACGTCTCGCCCGGCACCTGCGTCATCGTGGAGGACAACGGCCGCCGGAGCCTGAAGCGGGTGCTCTCGGCCATCCGCGACGCCGGCGGCACCCTGGTCTACGTGCTCGGCGTCGGCGCGGCGGCCGCGTCCGCCCGCACCGACGAGCTGCGCACGCAGTTTCCCGACGTGTCCTACCTGGCCATGTCGGAGCTGTTCGGCGGCCCGCTGCTGACCGAGTTCAGCCGGTCGCTGACGCGCGCCAAGGTCCAGCAGTACCAGCGCTATTTCAGCGACGCGGACCGGATTCTGATCCTGCTCCACAACGACCCGGATCCCGACGCCATCGCCAGCGGTCTGGCGCTCCGCAACGTACTGCGCCGCACGAAGACGACGACGATTCTGGGGGCGATGCAGCCGGTGACGCGCCCGGAGAACCTGCGCATGCTGAACCTGCTCGACATCCACGTCGAGCCGGTCACCGCGGCGGCGCTCGGCGATTTCAGCCGGATCGCCATGGTCGACGTCCAGCCGCACTACTTCGGCGGGCTCATCGACCGCGTGGACCTCGTCATCGATCACCATCCGGAACAGCCGGGCTACAGCGCGGTCTTCAAGGACATCCGTCCCGACTACGGATCGACGTCCACGATCCTCACCGAGCACCTGCGGGCCGTCGACGTCAACATCTCCGAGCGGACGGCGACCGCCATGCTCTACGCGATTAAGTCCGACACGCTGTTCTTCAACCGCCAGACGAACCGGGTCGATCTCGACGCCTTCTCCTACCTCTATCCACTGGCCAACGCCGCCCTCATCCGCAAGATGGAAGGGGCGGAAATCAACCTGGAGCGGCTCGAGTTCGTGATGAAGGCGTACCAGGCCGGCCGGCTCGCCGACCAGGTGTTCTGCGCGTTCATCGGCGTCTGCCCGCGCGAGGACTTCATCCCGTACGTCGCCGACTTCTTCCTGCAGCTGGAGAGCGTCCAGTGGGCGGTGATCTCGGGCGTCGTCGGCGACTCGATGATCATTTCCGTCCGGAACCTCGGCTACTCGCGCAACGCCGGCGAGTTCGTCCGCCGGTTCTTCGCCGACGTCGGCAGCGCCGGCGGGCATCGCGCCATGGCGAAGGCCGTCATGCCGGTCGAGGCGTTCCAGGCGAAGTTCGGCCGCCTGCGCGGCGTCGAACTCAGCGAGAAGCTGCAGGAGCTGACCGCGCAGTTCCTCCACGAACACGCCACGATCGAGAAGAAGAAGGAGCCGGCCGGGGCGTAAGGCCCCCGCCGGGCCGGGCCCGGCGCCCCTCTACCCGAGCGCCTGATCCAGATCGGCGACCAGATCCGGCGCGTCTTCGAGGCCGACCGACAGCCGGACCATGCCGGGCGTGATGCCGGCCCGGGCCAGCTGCTCCTCGGTGTACCCCCACTGCGACGTCAGCACCGGGAGGCTGACCAGGCTCTCCACCCCGCCGAGGCTGGTCGCCCGCTTGAACAGCTGCAAACGGTCGAAGACCCGCTCGGCCCGGTCCAGCCGGCCGCCGACGTCGAAGCAGACCATGCCGCCGAAGCCGGTCATCTGGGCCGCCGCGATGGCATGATCGGGATGCGTGGGCAGGCCCGGGTAGTACACCACGCTGACCCGGCGATCCTGCGCGAGGAAGTCGGCGACCACCCGCGCGTTCTCGTTGTGCCGCGCGACGCGCACGGCGACCGTCTTGAGGCCGCGCGCCAGCGCGTAGGCCGGCTGCGGGTCCATGACCGTCCCCAGCAGCCGGCGCGTCTGTTCGACCCGGCCGACCAGCGCCTTGGGACCGGCGACCGCCCCGCCGGTCACGTCGCTGTGGCCGTTCAGATACTTCGTCGCGCTCTGCATCGACAGGTCGACCCCGAGCGCGAGCGGCTGCTGGTTGATCGGACTCGCGAACGTGTTGTCGATGATCGACAGCACGCCGCGCGCCCGGCAGGCGGCGGCGATCCGCCGGACATCGACACAGCGCAGCGTCGGATTGATCGGCGACTCGAACCACACGACCCGCGTCCGTTCGCCGATGATCGTCTCCGGACGCGCCAGCTCCTCGAGCGTCACGAACCGGGGCGTGACGCCGAACCGGGCCAGCAGGTCGTGCAGGAGGTGCAGCGTGCCGCCGTAAATCGCGGCGCTGCACACCACCTCGTCGCCCGCGCCGGCGAACGTCATCAGGATCGTCGCCGTGGCCGCCATGCCGGAGGCGAACAGCAGCGCGGCCTCGGCCCGATCCAGCGCCGCCACCTTGTGCTCGGCGCTCACGATCGTCGGGTTGGCGTAGCGGGAGTACAGGTATTTCGCGGACCGCCCTTCGTTGAACGCCCGGACTTCCGCCGCCGACTCGAACACGAACGTCGTCGTTTCGTAGATTGGCGTCGTCAACGGCACCGGGACCCCGATCTCCCCTTCGCCGCTGTGGATGATCTCCGTGGATGGTCCTCTCATGACGTCTCGTCTCTCCGCGGGATGGTCCGCCCGGGCCGGCCGCGCCGGCGAGGCCCTGCGGGCGGCACGGCTCAGCGTTCCAGACCCGGCGCCCCCGACTCGAGCCGATCGCCGCTGGCCCCGACGACCGGTTCGACGAACTGGTGATACGCATCCTCGTATCCCCGGTCGATCAGTTCGTCGCGGGTCAGCGTCCGATCGGAATGCTCGTCGTAACACCCGGAAAAATCGAGCGGTCCCAGCGGATTGTGACGCGGCCGGATCTCGAACAGCCGCTCGACCAGGCCGTGCGCCCCGGCGATCGCATCGCGGAGCTCGGCCGCTTCCATCCGCGCGACATATTCCCCCGCCCGGCGCCGCGGGTCGGCCACGCCCGCCATCAGATGGTGCGGGCCGGTCAGCTCCGGCGCGGCCGTCACCAGGATCACCTGACGGGCGCCCGCCGCCGCCACCTCCTCCAGCAGCCGGCCCAGCGCGCCGGGCCGATCGCAGAGCCGGTGCGTCTCCCCCTGCCACGCGCTCTCGGGCGCAAAGTGGATCAGGTGCGGCTCGGTGGCCACCGGCAGGCTCAGCGCGCCGGCCAGCGCGTCCAGCAGATGATCGCGGCCGACCCCGGCCAGGTCCAGCGCCTCCGCCAGCCGGCCGGCGCCGGCCCCCGCCGGCTGACGGAAGAAGTCGTGCCGCCGCGGCTCCGCCAGCAGCGCGAAGAACAGATCGCGCCCGGCGTCCAGGTCGAACGCCGTGAGCAGCAGTTCGCGGAACCCCGGCTGGCCGAGATTCTCGGCCAGCAGTTCCGCGTAGCGCCGCCCCAGGTCCCTCGGCGGCGGCTGCTTCAGCCCGGCCGCCGCGCCGCCCATGAGACGCCACAGGCCGGAGCAGGCCCACCCGATCCCGGGCGCCGAGGCCAGCGGCGCCCCCCACAGCTTCCACCAGACATGGCCCCGGGTCCGCCGGCGCTCGTGCCACAGCCGCCCGATCGCGGCGCCGGTCACCGCGACGAGCAGGAGCCCGAGAAGGAAGACGACCAGCCGCGGCACGAGGGTGGGCAGCGCCGGGCCCGCGAAGGCGGCCTCGACGAGCCGGACGTAGGCGGCCGCCAGCGCGCCACCCCGATCGAGGCTGACGAGATGCAGCAGGAAATCGAGCGGATAGACGATCAATCCGAGCGCGAGGCCGGCGAGCGGCACGCACAGGACGGCGAGGACGGCGAGCACCGTCCAGCCGGCGAGCCGGAACAGTCCCCGCCACGGATAGAGACGGTCCGCCGAGCGGCCCCGCCACAGCCCCTTCGGCTCCCAGAGCCGCGACGCGCCGTCGATGGCGGCGAACAGCGCTCCGACCGCCCCGACGCCGCGGCCGGCGACGATGTCGATCTTGACGCCCGCCTCGTGCAGGGCGCGCAGCGCCCCGGCGTGGTACGCGCCGGCCGTCCCCGTGCCGGTCAGCACGAGCGCCGTCCGCAGCCCGGGCGAATACGCCGGAGGGGCATCGGCTCCCGGTTGCTGAAGCGGCTGGTTCATGGGCCCCGGCGACCGGAGGCGGACGTCGCGCGCCGCGACCGCGGGCGTCGTCACGCCTCTTCGTGAACGGTGGTGAGCTTGATGATCTCGAACTCGCGCTTGCCGCCGGGCGTCTGCACCGTGATGACGTCGCCCGGTTCCCGGTTCAGAATCGCCCGCCCGATCGGCGAGGTCGTCGAAATGAGCCCCTTGGCGGCATCGGCATCTTCCGGCATCACGAGCTGATAGACGACCGCCGCATCGGAGCCCTCTTCCCGCAGTTCCACCGTCGAGCCGAAGCCGGCCCGATCGGTCGGGATCCGGTCGAGGTTCATCAGCGCGATCTCGCCGGCGCGCTTCTTGAGCATGGAGATCCGCGCCTCCACGAGGCGCTGGCGCTCCTTGGCGGCCTGGTATTCGGCGTTTTCCCGCAGGTCGCCCAGCTCCCGCGCACGCTTGATCTCCTGGGGGAGCTCCATCTTCAGCTCGCGCTCGAGCAGGTGGATCTCGTCCTCGAATTTCTTGAGCAGCCGCGCTTTCATCGGGATCTACGATTCACGTGATGGGCACGGGCGCCAGGCGCACCGCTCCCGGTTCGATCGACCGCACGGACGGCGGCCGGCGGGAGCCGGCGGCCGCGAGGGAATCTTAGCATATCTGCTATCCTGATCCAGACGCGTGCAGACCATCAGCAGCCGGCGGAATCCGATCGTCAGCGAGTACCGCCGGGCGGCCCGCGCCGGCGCCGGGGGCGGGCCCCTGCTGCTCGACGGCGCGCACCTGATCGCGGACGCCGAGGCGGCCGGCCTGCTCATCAGAAGCGCGGCGGTGGTCGCCGCGCGCCTCGCCGCGTCGGCGGAGATGGATCGGCTGGTTCGGCGGCTCGACGGGCGCGGCGTACCGGTCTTCACGGTCCCCGCCCCCGTCATGGCCGCCATGAGTCCCGTCCGGACGCCGTCCGGCGTGGTGGCGCTCGCCGACCGCCCCGAAGGCCGCCTGGCGCGCGCGCTCGAAGGGGCGCGCCCGCTCGTCGCCGCCGCCGTCGACGTGCAGGATCCCGGCAACCTCGGCGCCATCGTGCGGGCCGCCGAAGCGGCCGGCGCGACCGGGCTCATCGCCTGCGGCCGTTCGGCCGATCCGTACGGCTGGAAGGCGCTGCGGGGCGCCATGGGGAGCGCATTCCGGCTGCCGATCGCCGCGGCCGTGGCCGTGCCCGACGCGCTGGCGGCGCTGCGGGCGCGCGGCATCCGGGTCTGCGCCGCGGTCCCGGGCCGCGGCGAGTCGATCTACGCGGCGCCGCTCGACGGGCCGGTCGCCATCCTGCTCGGCGGTGAAGGCGCCGGCCTTCCCGCGGAGGTCGTCGCCCAGGCCGACGTCCGCCTGCACATCCCGATGCAGCCGCCGGTGGAATCGCTCAACGTGGCCGTGGCCGCCGCGCTCTTCCTGTTCGAGGCGGCGCGCCAGCGCGCCGGCATCCCCCATGTCGTCCGATAGTCTCTTCCCGCCCGACCGTCCGCCCGCGCCGCAGGCGGCCGCACCGCTCGCCGAGCGGATGCGCCCGCGCTCGTTCGCCGAGTTCGTGGGGCAGGACGACCTCCTGGCGCCCGGCCGTCCGCTGCGCGAGGCCATCGAGCGGGACCTCCTGCAGTCGATCATCCTCTGGGGCCCTCCCGGCACGGGCAAGACCACGCTCGCGCGGATGATCGCCGAGCTCACGCGGGCCCGCTTCATCTCGTTCAGTGCCGTGCTGTCCGGCATCAAGGAGATCAAGGAGGTCATGGCCGAGGCCGAACGGGCGCGCCGCGCCGGCCACGGGCGGACGATCGTCTTCATCGACGAGATCCACCGCTTCAACAAGGCCCAGCAGGACGCCTTCCTGCCGCGCGTCGAGGCGGGCGACATCGTCCTGATCGGCGCGACCACGGAGAACCCGTCCTTCGAAGTCAACGCGGCGCTGTTGTCGCGATCGAAGGTCTTCGTGCTCCAGGCGCTCACGGCGGACGAAATCGGCCACATCCTGCAACGCGCCCTCGCCGACCCGACGCGCGGCCTGGGTGCGTCCGACGTGACGGTGGACGACGACGCCCTGGCCGCCATGGCGCAGTACGCGAACGGCGACGCCCGGGTCGCCCTGAACCTGATCGAGCTGGCGGTGTCGGCCGTGCCGCGCGCGCCGGAGACCGACGCCGGCGCCGGCCGGCGCGTCGACCTCGCCCTGGTGCGGCAGCTCGTGCAGCGCCGGGCGCTGCTCTACGACAAGGCGGGCGAGGAGCACTACAACCTCATCTCCGCGCTCCACAAGTCCATGCGCAACAGCGATCCGGACGCCGCCGTCTACTGGCTGGCACGCATGGTCGAGGCCGGCGAGGATCCGCTCTATATCGCGCGGCGCCTCGTCCGGTTCGCGTCGGAGGATGTCGGCATCGCCGACCCGCAGGCCCTGACCGTGGCGATGGCCGCGAAAGAGGCGGTCCACTTCATCGGGATGCCCGAGGGCAACACCGCCCTGGCGCAGGCGGCCGTCTACCTGGCCACCGCGCCCAAGAGCAACGCGCTGTACCAGGCCTACCAGCGCGCCGCCGAGGACGCCCACCGCGACGCCGCCGAGCCGGTGCCCCTGCACCTGCGCAACGCGCCGACCGCCCTGATGAAGGACCTCGGCTACGGCCGGGACTACCGGTACGCCCACGCCGAGCCCGAAGGGGTCGCGGACATGGAATGCCTGCCGCCCGCGCTGCGCGGGCGCCAGTACTATCAGCCGACCGCGCGCGGCTTCGAAAAGGAAATCAAGCGCCGCCTGGAGGGATGGCAGGCGATCAAGCGGGCCCGGCGCGACGCGTGAGAGGCCGGCGCGGCCCGCTCAGATCCGCTGGAAGTTCTTCTCGATCTCGCGCCGGGTGAGCCGCAGCATGATCGGCCGGCCGTGCGGGCAGACGGTCGAATAGGCCGTCAGGCGCAACTCGTCCAGCAGGTGGGCCATCTTTTCGTAGGTCAGCGGATCGTTGGCCTTCACGGCCGCGTGACAGGCCATCGTCGCGGCGATTCGGCGCAGCCCCTCCTCGACCCGGGCGCCGCGATCCAGCCCCTCCAGATCCTCGGCCAGCGTCCGCACCGCGTCGATCGCATCGCCGCCGCCGAGCGCGGCCGGCACCGACGCCACCCGGAGGCTCGCGCCGCCGAACTCCTCCACGTCGAAGCCGAAACGCCGCAGCGCCTCCATGTGAGCCAGGATCGCCTGCCGGGCTCCGGCCGGCAGATCCAGGACGATCGGCTCGAGCAGGCGCTGACTCTCCACCGGCCCCGTCGTCAGCCGCTCCATGAAGCGCTCGAACAGCACGCGCTCGTGCGCGACGTGCTGGTCGATGATCGCAATCCCGTCCTCGTCCATGGCAATGATGAACGTGTCGCGGAACTGGCCGAGCGGCACCATCGGCGGGACGGACGCGCCCGCGTCGACGCCGCCGGCGGCCGGCCGCAGATCGCCCGCCGCGCCGGCGCCCGCTCCCACAGGAGCAGCCGGCCCGCCGGCCGGGATCGCCTCCGCGGCCGGTCGCGCGAACGCGGCCGTGACCGGCGCCCACCGGCTCTGGTACGCCCCGCCGACCTGCAGGCCGGGAATCGGCACGGCCGATGGTCCGGACGGCGCGGCCAGCGGCCCCCGCAGCGTCAGCTCCGGCGCGGGGCCGCGCCCGATCGCGTCGCCGACCGCCCGGCGGACGACCTCGTGCACGAGAGACTGCTCCCGGAACCGGACCTCCGCCTTCGTCGGGTGGACGTTCACATCCACGCGGTCGTGCGGCATTTCGATGAACAGGTGGACTTCCGGGCTCCGCTCGCGGATCGAGGCCGAGCTGTAGGCGTCGACAATCGCGTGCGCGATCGTCCGGTCCTTGACGATGCGCCGGTTGACGAACAGGTTCTGCGGTCCGCGCACCGGGCCCTGCTCGGCGAGCGCCGCCACGAAACCGGTGATCCGCAACCCGCCCGCCTCGCGCACGACCTCGACGAGATCCGGCCGATCGCCGTAGAGCTGATACAGGCGGTCCCGGATGCCGGCGACCGGCGGGCAGCGCAGCACCCTGCGCGCGCCGCTGGTCAGCTCGAAACCGATGCCGGGGTACGACAGGGCGAGCTGGGTGACGATCCGCGACACCTGTGCCGATTCAGCCGCGTCCGACTTCAGGAACTTGCGCCGCGCCGGCAGGTTGTAGAACAGATCGCCGACGTCGATGGTCGTCCCTTCCGGCATGCCGGCTTCGACTTCGGACGCCACCGCACCGCCGTTCACCCGGATGTCGGTCCCGCTGGGCGTTCCCCGGGCGCGCGTCCGCAGGACGAGATGGGACACCGACGCAATGCTCGGCAGCGCTTCGCCCCGGAATCCGAGCGTCGCGATCGCCGCCAGGTCGTCCGAGCGCGCGATCTTGCTCGTCGCATGCCGCTCGAGCGCCAGCCTCGCATCGTCCGGCACCATCCCCTCGCCGTTGTCCTCGACGCGAATCAGCTTCTTGCCGCCGAGTTCCACGGCGACCGCCACGCGCGTCGCGCCGGCGTCGATGGCGTTCTCGATCAGCTCCTTGACGACCGAGGCGGGGCGTTCGACCACTTCGCCCGCGGCGATCTGGTTGGCGAGATCCGACGGCAGGCGGGTGATTTTGCCCACGGGTATTTGGCAGTCCAGACAGTCGGGTGACCGGGCCGGAGCGGATCCGGCGGACGGGAGGGAGGCGCGGCGGGCCCGCCCGACGCCTTCCGTCCCTCCCGCAGCCGGCTAGTCGCCGTGCCGCGCCGCCAGCGCCGCCTGCGCCGCCGCGAGCCGCGCGACCGGGATCCGGTACGGCGAGGCGCTCACGTAATCGAGCCCCACGCTCTCGAAGAAGTGGATCGACGCCGGGTCGCCTCCATGCTCGCCGCAGACCCCGACCTTGAGGTCGCGCCGCGCCGCCCGCCCCTTTTCCACGCCGATGCGGACGAGCGCCCCCACCCCCTCGGTGTCGATCGACGAGAACGGGTCCTTCTCCAGGATCTTCTTGGCCTGGTAGATCCGCAGGAACTTCCCGACGTCGTCGCGCGAGAAGCCGAAGGTGAGCTGCGTCAGATCGTTGGTGCCGAACGAGAAGAAGGCCGCTTCGGTGGCGATCTGGTCGGCCGTCAGCGCGCCGCGCGGGACCTCGATCATCGTGCCCACGAGGTACCGGATCTTCACTCCCTCGGCCCGCATCGTCTCCTGCGCGACCCGGTCGACGATCTCGCGCTGGTCCTTGAGCTCCTTCACGTGGCCGACCAGCGGAATCATGATCTCCGGGACGACTTCGAGCCCCTCGCGCTTGAGCTGGCACGCCGCCTCGATGATCGCGCGGGTCTGCATCTCGGTGATCTCGGGGTACGTGATCCCGAGCCGCACGCCGCGGTGGCCCAGCATCGGATTGAACTCGTGCAGCTGTTCGACCCGGCGCAGCAGCACCCGCTTCTGCTCGAGGGCCGCCCCCGTGGCGCCCTTCGCCTCGAGCCGGGCGATCTCGACCATCAGATCCTCCCGCTTGGGCAGGAACTCGTGCAGCGGCGGGTCGATGGTCCGGATGGTCACCGGCGCCCCGTGCATCCCCTTGAAGACGCCGTAGAAGTCTCCCCGCTGCAGCGGCAGCAGCTCGTCGAGCGCCTTGCGCCGATCCGGCTCCGTCTCGGCCAGGATCATCCGCTGCACGATCGGGATGCGCCCCTCGCCGAAGAACATGTGCTCGGTGCGGCAGAGGCCGATGCCGCGCGCGCCGAAGGCGTAGGCCAGTTCCGCCTGATCCGGCAGGTCGGCGTTGGCCCGGATGCCGAGCCGGCGGAAGCGGTCGGCCCAGTCGAGCAGCTTCGCGAACCGGCCGTAGATGTCCGACTGTTTCGCCGGCAGGGTTCCCTGCACCACCTGCAGGATCTCGCTCGGCTTCGCCGCCACCCGGGCGAGCTTCACCTCGCCGCTCAGGCCGTCGAACGAGACGAAGTCGCCTTCCTTGACCGTCCGGCCGTTGACCCGGAATTCGCGGTTCTTCTCGCTGATCTGCAGGTCGCCCGCGCCGACGATCGCCGGCTTGCCCATCTGCCGCCCGACGACGGCCGCGTGCGAGGTCATGCCGCCGGTCGCGGTCAGGATGCCCTGCGCGACGAACATGCCGTGGATGTCGTCCGGGACCGTCTCCTGCCGCACGAGGATCACCGGCTTGCCCTGGTCGCTCCACGCCACCGCGTCGTCCGCCGCAAAGACGACATGGCCGCTCGCCGCGCCGGGCGACGCCGGCAGCCCGGTCGTCACCGCCGGAATCCTGTCCCACTCCGCCCGGTCGAACCCCGGCGCCAGCAGCTGCGACAGCGATTCGGGGTCGACCATGACGACCGCTTCCTTCGGCGTGATCAGCTTCTCGCCGACCATGTCGGTCGCGATGACCACCGCGGCGTATCCGGTCCGCTTCCCGTTGCGCGTCTGCAGCATGTAGAGGCGCTCGTCCTGGATGGTGAATTCGAAGTCCTGGACGTCGTGATAATGCCGCTCCAGCCGCGTCGTGATGTCGCGGAGCTGCCGGTACGCCTTCGGCATCACCTGCTCGAGTGCCGTGATCGGCTGCGGCGTCCGGATGCCGGCGACGACGTCCTCGCCCTGCGCGTTGACCAGGAACTCGCCGTAGAACTCCTTCCGGCCGTTCGAGGGGTTCCGCGTGAACCCGACGCCGGTCGCCGACCGCTCGCCGGTGTTGCCGAACACCATCATCTGGACGTTCACGGCCGTGCCGATGGAGTCCGGGATGTCGTAGATCCGCCGGTATTCGGCCGCGCGCGGGTTCTGCCACGACCGGAACACGGCGTTGCGCGCCATCCGGAGCTGGGCGTCGGGATTCTGCGGGAACGGCTTGCCCGTCCGCTGCTGCACCACCCCCTTGTACCGCTTCACGACCTCGCGCAGCGCATCCTCGTCCAGGTTCGGATCGAGCGTCACGCCGCGCTCGCGCTTCACCTGCTCCAGCTCGTGCTCGAACGCCTCCTTCGGAATCTCCAGGACGACGTTCCCGAACATCTGGATGAACCGGCGGTAGGAATCGTACGCGAACCGGCCGTTCGACGTCCGGCGCTTCAATCCCTCGACCGCGGCGTCGTTGAGCCCGAGATTGAGGATCGTGTCCATCATGCCGGGCATCGAGAACTTCGCGCCCGACCGGACCGACACGAGCAGCGGGTTGTCCGTCGAGCCGAGCGTGGCGCCGGCCGCCTTCTCCAGCCGCCGCAGGTGGGTCTCGATTTCCTGGTCAATCGCGGCCGGAATCTTCCCCTTCTGCTCGAAATAGATCCGGCAGACGTCGGTCGAGATCGTGAAGCCCGGCGGCACCGGCAGCCCGGCGTTCGTCATTTCGGCCAGGCCGGCCCCCTTGCCGCCCAGGAGATCGCGCATGGTCCGGTTGCCGTCGGCCTTGCCGTTGGCGAAAAAGTAGACGTACTTTCCCGTGCCGCCCCCGGCCGGCTTCCCGGCCGCCGCCGTCCGGCCCCCCGCCTTCTTCGGCGCCGCGGGCTTCCGTGCCGCCGCCGTCCTGCCGCCCGCCGTCTTCGTCCGAGCCATGCTTCCCGTGCGTTGTGATCTCTTCGCCATCGCGCTATGACTCCGTGTGAGGAACGATTTCGGAAATATCCGCGATATCCGCGACGAGCTCGCGCAGGCCGGCCATCAGGCCCAGTCGAACGGCCCGCACCTGCTCCTCGCCCGCCATGACCAGGACTTCATCGAAGTACCGCGCCACATGAGGCCGGAACCCCGCAATGAGCTGCAGGGCCTGCAGGTAGTGCCTCTCCGCCTTGGCGTGTTCAATCGCCCCCGCGTGGGTCGCCACCTCGTGAATCAGGGCCTGCTCCGCCGCTTCCTTCGACGTCTGGGTCGCGTAGGCGATCAGACGGCCCCAGTCCCCGTCGAACGGCACGCCCCTGGCGATGTTCTTCACGCGCTTGAACAGCTCCGCCAGCGCCTCGAACTCGGGCGACCGCCGCGCCTGGGCCAGCGCCTCCACCTTCCGCCGGACCTCCAGCGGCTTCACCGTTCCGGCCGCCGCCAGCCCGGCCAGCACCGCGCGGCACTCGTCGTAGGCGTAGCCCCGCCGCTCGAGCAGGTGCTGGAGCCGCTCGGTGAAGAAGGTCAGCGCCTGACCGTGCCAGGCGTCCCGCTCCAGCCCCGGGATCGCCGCCAGCGGCGCCCAGGCCTGCTCGAGCAGGGTCGACAGATCCGGCGACACATCCAGGCCGGTCAGCGCCGGCAGGTCGACGAGGATCCGGACGATCCCCTGCGCCTGCCGCCGCAGGCCGAACGGATCGCGCGTCCCGGTGACCCGCTCACCCGCCGCGAGCAGCCCGACAATCGTATCCAGTTTGTCGGCCAGCGCCAGCGCGGCCCAGGTGACCGCCCCCGCCCCGAGCTGCTCGCGCGACGGCGGCGCGTCCGCCTCCACGCCCACCGGCAGGTACTGGTAGTAGATCGCCTTCCAGACCTCTTCCGGCAGCCCTTCCTCGCGGCCGTACACGCCGCCGATGATGCCCTGCAGTTCGGTCAGCTCCCGGACCATGTCGGTGGTGAGGTCGGTCTTGGCCAGCTGCCCCGCCTGCGCCGCGAGGCCGGCCGTCCGCTGGTCCGCGCCGAGCGCATCGCGCGCAATCGCCGCCGCCAGCGTGCCGACCCGCTCCGCCTTGTCCCGATAGCTGCCCAGCCGCTTGTGGAACTGCACCGTCGCGAGCCGATCGATCCGGTAGGCGAGCGGCGTCTTGCGGTCGCTTTCCCAGAAGAACCGCGCGTCGCGCAGCCGTGCGGTCAGGACCCGCTCGGCGTTGCGCGCGATCGTGTGCTCGTCCGACGGCTCCGTGTTGACGACCGCCAGGAAGGCCGGCATCAGGCGCCCTTCCTCGTTCACCACCGGGAAGAAGTGCTGGTGGTGCACCATCGTCGTCGTCAGCACCTCCTCCGGGAGGTCGAGGAACACCGGATTGAAGATCCCGGCGACCACCGCCGGATACTCGACGAGATCCGGCACCTCCTGCAGGAGCGAGGAATCGGCTGCGGCGGCACTGCTGACGCGCCCCTTCAGGCGCAGCGCCTTCGCGTCGAGTTCCCGCGCGATCTTGTCGTGACGCTCGGCGCGGTCCAGCACGACGAAGTTCTCCAGCAGCTTCGTGCGGTAGTCGTCGAACGTCCGGACCTTGAGGGCGCGGCCGGCCCGGCCGCTGGTCGTCAGAAAGCGGTGGCCGTAGGTCGCCGCCCCCGACCGGACCTCCTGCACCTTCGGTGACTCGGCCGCCGCCGCCCGCCCGATCCGGAACGGCACGACGCGCCCGCCGTACAGGAACAGGATCCAGCGGATCGGCCGGCCGAACAGCAGCTCGCCGCGCCCGTCGTCCAGCACGGCATCCCAGCGCATCTGTTTGGGGAAGGTCAGGTCGCGGAGCGCGCCCCGCAGCACGTCCGGCAGGACGTCCACGGCCGCACGGCCGCGCAGGTGCCGCCGGAAGGCCAGATACCGCCCCTTCGGCGTGTCGACCTGCTCGAGCGCCGCCACGTCCACCCCCTGCTTCGCGGCAAAGCCGAGCGCCGCCGGCGCCGGCCGGCCGTCCGGCTGGAACGCCGCCGACACCGGCGGCCCGGTGACGAGATCCTCCAGATCCGATTGACGCTCAGCGAGCCGGGCGATCCGCACGGTCAGGCGCCGCGGCGTGCTGAACGTCTCCACCGGCGCCCCGGGGGCGAGCCGGAACTCGCCGAGACGCGTCTCCATCACCTCGCCGATGCGACGGGTCAGGCCCGGGAGCCAGCCTGCGGGCAGTTCCTCGCATCCCAGCTCCAGCAGCAGTTCTCGATCCACGCGCGCGCTCTCTCTTCCCGAAGGGCCGGCGTCCGGCCGGACCGCGGAGGCGGTCCGGCCGCGCCGCCCGGTTCAGTCCGCCGCCCCGGCGGCCGCTTCCGTCGCCGCCGGCCGGCCGTCCTCGACGTACGCCCGGGCAATGCTGACCGCCAGCTGCCGCACCTTCAGGATGTAGGCGGTGCGCTCGGTCACGCCGATGCTGCCGCTGGCGTCGAGGATGTTGAACAGGTGCGAACACTTGAGGCAGTGCTCCAGCGCGGGCCAGATCAGCCCCGACGCGAGCAGACGGCCCGCCAGATCGTAATCGCGGTCGAACAGGTCGCGGTGCCGCGCGGCGAAGTCGGCGGGCGCCAGCCCTTCGACCTGGCCGAAGACGTACCGCGACTGCTCCACTTCCTCGCGCAGGCGGACGTCCCGGTACGACACGCCGGGCGCCCACTGGAGGTCGTAGACGTCGTCGACCCGCTGCAGCACCATGGCGATCCGTTCGAGGCCATAGGTCAGCTCGACCGCGATCGGCGAGAGCTCGATGCCGCCCGCCTGCTGAAAGTAGGTGAACTGGGTGATCTCCAGGCCGTCCAACAGCACCTGCCAGCCGATGCCCCACGCGCCGAGCGTCGGCGACTCCCAGTTGTCCTCTTCGAAGCGGATGTCGTGCTGGCGCGGTGCGATGCCGCACGCCTCCAGGCTCTGCAGGTACGCGTGCTGGACGTCGTCGGGCGCCGGCTTGAGGATCACCTGGAACTGGTGATGCTTGAACAGCCGGTTCGGGTTCTCGCCGAAGCGGCCGTCGGCCGGCCGCCGCGACGGCTGGACGTAGGCGACGTTCCAGTGCCGCGGGCCGAGCACGCGCAGAAAGGTTTCCGGGTGCATCGTGCCGGCGCCGACCTCGAGATCGAGCGGCTGCTGGAGCACGCAGCCGCGCGCCGCCCAGAAGGTAGAGAGCTTGAGAATCAGGTCCTGGAAGGTCACGGTGTGATGATGTCGTTCACCCGAAAGCGGGTTCACGCGGAACCCGTGCGTCACGGGCCGCGCCGGCTACGCCCGGCGCAGCTCTTTCAGGACGCGGATGGATCGCGGCTCCCGATCGAGGTGCGTCACGATCAGGGTCCGGTGGACGTCCTCGAGCTCCCGGAGCACCGCCGCCGGCCAGTCCAGCCCGCCCACCGCCGCGGGCGGCGCCGTCCGGGCGAGCCGCAGAAACGCGAGCGCGCCGCTCGACAGCATCGGACCGGCCCGCGGCCCGGAGGCCGGCAGACAGCGCTCGCAGACGAACGCGTGCTCGACCAGCCGCGCGGCGAGGCCGCCTTCCTCCAGCGACCGGCCGCACGCGCGGCACAGGCCGTGCGCCGGATACACGCCCTGGAGGCGCAGCAGCCAGTGCTCGAAATACCGTGCCAGCGGCTCGATCGGCACCCCGGCGACCATCGCGTCCACGGCCGACGCGCCCAGGCGGAACAACCGCTCGTCCGGGTCGGCCTCGGCCGCCCACGCGTCGATCAGCTCCGCGAAATAGCTGGCGTACCCGGGGGCATCCGGCTGCCGGCTCGCCAGCGGCGATCGCCGCGGCTCGACGTAGTGCAGGGTGACCAGGTCGCGCCGTTCCCGCTCGAAATACGACACCTGCCCGTGGGTGAGCGGCTCCAGCGCCCCGCCGAACCGCCGGCGGCTGCGTCCGGCGTTCTTCGCCACGCCGCGCCGCTTGCCGCGGTCGCTCGTCAGGAACACCACGATGCGATCAGCCTCGCCGAGCCTGTAGGTCCGCAGAATCAGGGCGTCGGCGGTATAGAGCGGCACTGGTCCCTATTCTATCCCGCTTTGCGCGCGCCCCGCTGAGCCCGACCCGGGATCCCGCGCCCGGCCGGGCAGGGGCTCGAGGGCTCTCGTGTGCGTCCGCCCGCCGGCTGCCCGCCCGGCGGTCAGCGGTCGCGACGCGACTCGAGGCCGATCTCGTCGAGCGCCCGCTCGTCGTCCCGCCAGCCGGAACGGACCTTCACGCGCAGGTCGAGATACACCCGCGCCTGGAAGAACCGCTCGAGGTCCTCCCGGGCGCTGGTGCCGATGGTCTTGATCATCGCGCCGTTGCGGCCGATGATGATCGGCTTCTGGGAGTCCCGCTCGACGAGGATCGTGCAGTAGAGCCGCATGAGCCCCCTGTCGTCCGGCTCCTCGAAGCGGTCCACCACGACGGCACTGGAAAACGGGAGCTCCGCGTGCGTCAGTTGCAGCACCTTCTCGCGGATGATTTCGGCCACGAAGAAGCGCTCGGGCTGATCGGTCAGGTAGTCGGCCGGATACAGCGGCTCTCCCTCCGGGAGGTGCGACTGGAACACCGCTTCCAGCCGGTCGACGTTGTCACCGGTCAGGGCCGACACCGGCACGATGTCGGCAAACGGGCGGATCGTCCGGTACCGGTCGATGATCGGCAGCACCCGGGCCTTCGCCAGCCGGTCGATCTTGTTGAGGATCAGGACCACCGGGATCCGGACCCCGTCCAGCAGCTGCATCAGGAACCGGTCGCCGCCGCCTGGCGCCTCGGCCGCGTCGACGACGACGCCGAGGACGTCGACGTCCCGGATGCTGTCGACCGCCGTCCCGAGCATCCGGACGTTCATCCGGTGGAGCGGGCGGTGAATGCCGGGCGTGTCGATGAAGAGCACCTGGGCCTCGGGATAGTTCCGGACGGCCAGGATCCGCGTCCGCGTGGTCTGCGGCTTGTCGGAGACGATCGCGACCTTCGTCCCGGCCAGCCGGTTCAGCAGGGTGGACTTGCCGGCGTTCGGCCGGCCGATGAGCGCGACGTAGCCGACCTTCATTCGCCGCCCCCGCTCTCCGCCACCTGCGTCTCCGGCTGCCGGCGGACGCGCAGCTTGTGGACGCGCCGCCGCTCGGCCTCGAGGACCTCGATCACGAGCCCGTCGATTTCAATCACCTCGCCGACCGCCGGCACCCGGCCCAGGTGCGACATCACGTAGCCGCCGACGGTCTCGAACCCCTCGGGCTCGATCGGCACGTGGAGCCGCTCGCTCACCTCGCCGATGTTCACCTTGCCGGAGAACAGGTAGACGCCGTTGCCCTCGTCCACGACCGGCTCGCTCTCCTCGTCGTACTCGTCCCGGATCTCCCCGACAATCTCCTCGAGGAGGTCCTCCAGCGACACCAGACCGGCCGTGCCCCCGTACTCGTCCACGACGATCGCGCACTGCACCTGCTTGCGCTGGAACTCCCTCAGCAGCTCCGGCACGCGCTTGGACTCGGGGACGAAATACGCCGGGCGCATCAGCTCGCCCACGGTCTTCGGCTCGTGCCCGGGCACGAGCTGGATCAGATCCTTCACGAACACGATGCCGGCGATGTTGTCCAGATTGTCCCGGAAGACCGGGAACCGCGAGTACTCCTGCTCGCGGAACAGGGCGCGGAGGTCGTCCAGGGTCGCGCCGGCCCGGATGGCGACGATGTCGGGGCGCGGCGTCATCACCTCGCGCACCAGCGCGCCGCCGAATTCGACGATCGACTGCAGCAGCCGCCGCTCTTCGCCGGCCTGCCGCCGGTCCTCCGGGATCTCCGCGGCGGCGCCGCCGGCCGCGCCCTCGGTCTCCGCAGGTTCCGCGGCCCCGCCGGCCGGCGGGCGCTCCGCCCCCGCCTCGCCCGCCAGCCCGATCAGCGCCGCCGTCACCGGCGCGAGGGGCCGCGCGATCGCGTTGAAGGACGGCAGGAGCACGTCGAGCACGCGATCGGGATTCCGCCGCACGATCAGCGCCGGCACGAGGTGCTCGCAGACGAACACGAAGGTGACCATCGCGATCGTCAGCAGGCCGAACGCCCGCAGCCCGCCCAGGCCGATGTGATGCGCGAGCAGCGCCGCCGCGAGCACGATCACGAGGCCGATCAGCAGGCGCAGCGGCACGAACAGGCGGATCGGCTCGTCCAGGTACGCGCCCAGCCCGTGCGTCCGGCCGTTGCGGTCCGCCAGGACGCGCAGCCACAGCCGCAGGACGGCGGTGAACGCCGTTTCGATCGTGCCGAGATACACGGCGACGCAGCCGAGCAGGAACACTGCCAGAGGAGTCATCGCGTGCGCTCGATCAGGCCCTCGCGCAACCCGCCCTTCCGGCGCAGCCGCCGCTCCAGCCGCGCCATCCGGCCATCGTCGCGCTCATGATCGTAGCCCGCCAGGTGCAGGAGCCCGTGCAGCGCGAGCACCCGCAGCTCGGTCAGCCGCGAGTGTCCGGCCCGGCGCGCCTGTCGCGCCGCCACCCCGGCGGCAATGACGACGTCGCCGAGGTGCGGCGGTTCGCCGGCCGGCGGATGCGGCCAGGCCGCCGCCGGGCGACCCGGGGCGCCCTGACCGTCGCCCGGAAACGACAGCACGTCGGTCGCGCGATCGACGCCGCGGAACCGGCGGTTCAGCGCGCGCACCCGCGCATCGCTGACGAGCGCCACCGTCACCGCGCCGCGCAGCCGCCCCGGCGCCAGCCGCTCGAGCCAGCCGCCGAGCGCCCGGTCGACCGCGCGCCTGCCGCTGCGGTCGTCCACCACGACCCGCAGCCCGCGCCGCCGCGACCGGTCCGTGGAGGGCATGATCAGGATGAGCGACGCCCCGCGGCGCCGTAGCCGTTCGAGAACGCCTCGTACGCCTTCACGATCTGCTGCACGAGCTTGTGGCGCACCACGTCGCGATCGTCGAACTGCACGAACGCAATCCCCTCGACCGCCGCCAGCACCTTCGTCGCCTCGACCAGGCCGGACGTCCGGCCCGGCGGCAGGTCGATCTGCGTCACGTCCCCCGTCACCACCGCCTTCGCGCCGAACCCGAGCCGCGTCAGGAACATCTTCATCTGCTCGGAGGTCGTGTTCTGCGCTTCGTCCAGGATCACGAACGCATCGTTGAGGGTGCGGCCCCGCATGAACGCGATCGGCGCGACTTCGATGGTGCCGCGCTCGAGCAGCCGCGCGACCCGCTCGACGTCCAGCATGTCGTACAGCGCGTCGTACAGCGGCCGCAGGTACGGGTTGACCTTCTCCTGCACGTCGCCGGGCAGGAACCCCAGCTTCTCGCCCGCCTCGACGGCCGGCCGCGCCAGGATGATCCGGGTGACTTTCTTCGCCAGCAGGAACGAGACCGCCTGCGCCATCGCCAGGTAGGTCTTGCCGGTGCCGGCCGGCCCGATCCCGAAGACGATGTCGTGGCGGTCGATGGCGTCGAGATACCGGCGCTGGTTGACGCTCTTCGGCGTCACCCGGCGGCGTCCCGACGGACTCTCGCTGCTCTTGAGGAAGTAATCACGCAGGTCGACGTGCTCGCCCTGCGCGACCAACTGGGACGCGGTCTTGACGTCGGCGTTCGAGATCCGATAACCCTCGCGGAGCAGCGCCGACAACTCGGCGATCAGCCACTCGACTTTGCCGACGTTGACCGGCTCGCCCTCGACCAGCAGTTCATGTCCCTGCGTGCGGATCCGAACCTGGAGGAGCGATTCGAGGTATCTGAGGTTTTCGTCGTACTGCCCGAACAGCGTTTCAATTCCCTCGTCGGGAACCGCAATCTTTCTCATTGAGTCGCCGCTGCTCGTATCTCCTTCTGTCACAGTAATTTAACACAGAATTCTAGCACAGCGATTCCCGCCGGTCAACCGCGGAGCCGGACGTGCAGCTCCCGCAGCTGCCGCTCATCGACCGGCGATGGCGCTCCGGCCATCAGATCGACGGCCGTCGCGGTCTTCGGGAAGGCGATGACCTCCCGGATCGACGATTCGCCGGCCAGAATCGCCACGATCCGGTCCAGCCCGAGCGCAATCCCGCCGTGCGGCGGCGTGCCGTACTGCAGCGCTTCCAGGAAGAAACCGAACCGCAGCCGGGCCTCCTCGTCGCTGATGCCGAGCAGCGAGAAAATCCGGCCCTGCAGCCCGGAATCGTGGATCCGGATGCTGCCGCCGCCGATTTCCGATCCGTTGAGCACGAGATCATAGGCCTTGGCGCGCAGCCGCGACGGATCGGCATCCAGGTGCGCCACGTCCTCGTCCACCGGGGCGGTGAACGGGTGGTGCATCGAGAACCACCGCCCTTCCTCCTGGTTCCATTCGAGCAGCGGGAACGCGGTGACCCAGGCGAACGCGAACGCGTCCGGATCCAGCAAGCCTTCCCGCTTCGCCAGCATCAGCCGCAGCTGGCCGAGCAGCCGCGACGTGGCCTCCCCCGGCCCGGCCGCGAGCAGCAGCAGGTCGTCCGCGCCCGCCGCCGCCCGTCCGAGCGCCGCCCGCAGCGTCCCCTCTCCCAGCGCCTTGACGGCGCTGACCGGCGGCTCGCCCGGGCGCACCCAGATCAGCCCGGTGAACCCCACCTGCTTCGCCTGGTCGACGAGCACGTCCAGCTGGCTGCGCGTGTACTTGTTGCCGCCCGGCACGACGATGCCCCGGACGACGCCGCCGTCGGCGACGACCTGCTTGAACACGCGGAACTCGGCCTCGCGGAAGACCTCCGAGAGGTCGACGATTTCCAGGCCGAAGCGCAGGTCCGGCTTATCGCTCCCGTAGCGGGCAATCGCCTCGTCGTAGGGGATCCGCCGGAACGGCAGCTCGATCTCGCGGCCGATTTCGCGGAATATCACCTGCATCATCGGCTCGATGAGGCCGAAGACGAGCGGGATCGTCGCGAACGAGATCTCGATGTCGATCTGCGTGAACTCCGGCTGCCGATCGGCCCGCAGGTCCTCGTCGCGGAAGCACTTGACGATCTGGAAATAGCGGTCGGTGCCGGCGATCATCAGGATCTGCTTGAAGATCTGCGGCGACTGCGGGAGCGCGTAGAACTCCCCCGCGTGCACGCGGCTCGGCACGAGGTAGTCGCGCGCCCCTTCCGGCGTCGATTTGGCAAGGACCGGCGTTTCGATCTCCCAGAAGCCGTGCGCGTCGAGGTAGCGCCGGACCGCCAGCGCCGTCCGGTGCCGCAGGCCGAGGTTCGCCTGCACCCGCTGCCGCCGGAGATCCAGGTAGCGATAGCGAAGGCGCAGGTCCTCGGAGACCGGCGTCTCTTCGGCGATCGAAAACGGCGGCGTCTTGGCCTCGTTGAGGACGATGATCTCGCGCGCGACCACCTCGACGTCCCCCGTCTCGAGCTTCGGGTTGACCGTGTCGGCGGAGCGCCGCTGCACCTGCCCCTTCACGCCGACGACGAACTCGGAGCGCACCCGCTTGGCGGCCGCGAGCAGGTCGTCGCGGTCGCGCACGACCACCTGCGTGAGGCCGGCGCGGTCGCGCACGTCCAGAAAGATCAGCGCCCCGAGGTCCCGCACGCGGTGCACCCAGCCGAGGAGCACCACGTCGGCGCCGACGTCGTCCACACGCAGCGCGCCGCATGTGTGCGTGCGCGCCAGATCACCCAGTTGCTCAGCCACGGTTCAATCGCCGGGAAAGAAGAATGGTTAACGCCGGATCGCCGCCTGCACGAAGGCCGGCGCCCCGGCCCGTGGCACCGCCTGCTGCGCGCCGCTGCGGAGATCCTTCAGGGACACCGTGCCCTGCGCCCGCTCGTCGTCGCCGACCACCGCCACGAACGGCACCTGACGGCTCGACGCGTACTTCAGCTGCTTGCCCAGCTTGTCGGCCTCGGGATAGACCTCGACGCGCAGCCCCGCCTGCCGGAACTCCCCGGCCAGCGCCAGCGCATCGCCCATCGCGTCCTGATTCCAGATCGTCACGAGCAGGTCGCACGCGGCGGCCGCCGCCACGTCGGGCGGAAACATGCCGCGCTCGCCCATGACCACCAGGATCCGCTCCAGGCCCAGCGAGAAGCCGCACGCCGGCAGGTCCCGGCCGAGAAACATGCCGACCAGGTTGTCGTACCGCCCGCCGCCGCCGAGGCTGCCGGCGAGATCCGGCACCTGGATCTCCATGATCGCGCCGGTGTAGTACGACAGACCGCGGGCCAGGCTCGGGTCGACACGGACGTGACGGCCGGCCGGACCGCCCTGGGTCAGCCGGACAATCGTCGCGACGTTGTCGAGCGCCGCGACGCCCGCCTCATGCGCCGCGACGAACGTCCTCAACGCCGACAGGCCGGCGTCCCCTCCGGCCGCGGCCGGCCGGGCGCCGAACAGCGGAAGCAGGCGCTCGAAGGCCTCCAGGTCGATCCCCCTGGCCGCGAACTCGCCGCGCACCCCGTCGACCCCGATCTTGTCCAGCTTGTCGAGCGCCACGAGCGCCTCGCCGTGTCGTCCGGCCCCGACCCCCGCCGACTCGAGGAGCGCCGTCAGCAGCCGCCGGTCGTTCAGCCGGATCGTGAAGTCCCGGAACCCCAGCTCGTGCAGCACGTCGCTGACGGCCGACAGCACCTCGACCTCGACCACCGGCGACGTCGACCCGATCGCGTCGATGTCGCACTGGTAGAACTCGCGGAACCGGCCGCGCGCCGGCCGGTCGGCCCGCCACACGGGCTGAATCTGGTAGCGCTTGAAGAACTTCGGCAGCGTCGCCTGGTGTTCCGCCACCACGCGCGCCAGCGGCACGGTCAGGTCGTAGCGCAGCGCCAGATCCGCCTCGCCGCTCGCCTCGTGCTCGCCGCGCTTCAGAATCTTGAAGATGAGCTTGTTGCCTTCCTCCCCGTACTTCCCGAGCAGCGTCTCGATGTTCTCCACCGCCGGCGTCTCGAGCGGCTCGAAGCCGTACCGCTCGTACACCCGGCGGATCACGCCGACGACGTACTCCCGCCGGCGGACGTCCTCCGGGAGGAAGTCGCGCATCCCGCGCGCGGGCTGGGTGCTCATGCCGGTGGCGGTCACGGGTTCATGTAATCGAGGCGATACTCGACGTAGCGGTCGGCGTACATCTGGATGTCGGCGAGATCGGCGTCGGTCAGCGGCCGCCGCACCTTGCCCGGGCTGCCCATCACCAGCGAGCGGGGCGGAATGCTCGCCCCCTCGACGATGAGCGTACCGGCCGCGACGATCGAGCCGGTGCCGACCTGCGCGCCGTTCAGGATGATCGCGCCCATCCCGATCAGGCAGCGATCCCCGATCGTGCAGCCGTGCACGATCGCCCCGTGCCCGATCGTCACGTCGTCGCCGATCGTCGTCGCGTGCGTGTCCTTCATGACGTGCACGATCGTGCCGTCCTGCACGTTCGTCCGGCGGCCGATCCGGACGCGATGCACGTCTCCGCGGATGACGACGCACATCCAGACGCTGCTCGCCTCGCCGATCTCGACGTCCCCGATGACCTGGGCGCTCTGGTCGACGAACGCCGTCGGATGGACGCGCGGGAAGCTGGATCGGTACGGACGGAGCATCCCGGGGATTATAGCGAGAAACCGCCGCCGCGCGTCAGACCTTCGGCAGCGTGACTTCGAGCTGGGCCTGGTACTTCCCCTGCTTGTCCGCGTAGGACCGCAGGCACGGCTCGTCGCTCTGGAAGAAGAGGACCTGGGCGATCCCCTCGTTCGCGTAGATCCGGGCCGGGAGCGGCGTGGTATTGGAGATTTCGAGCGTCGCCGTCCCTTCCCACTCGGGCTCGAACGGCGTGACGTTCACGATGATGCCGCAGCGCGCGTAGGTCGACTTGCCGAGGCAGACCGTCAGCACGTCGCGCGGGATCCGGAAGTACTCGATCGTCCGCGCCAGCGCGAACGAGTTCGGCGGCACGATGCAGACATCCGCCTTCAGGTCGACGAACGACCGCGGATCGAACCGCTTGGGATCGATCACGGTCGTGTTGATGTTCGTGAAGATCTTGAACTCGTCGGCCACCCGGACGTCGTAGCCGTACGACGACAGCCCGTACGACACGACGCCCTCACGGACCTGGCTCTCCACGAACGGCTCGATCATCCGCCGCTCGAGCGCCATCTGCTTGATCCAGCGGTCGGCCTTGATGGTCATGGGTGTCCCCCGCCTATCTCCTGAGCCACGCCACCAGCAGCGTCAGCAGGAGGCTCACGACGATCGACGTCGCCACCGGCAGGTAGAACGTCACCGGGCCCCGCCGGATGACGAAGTCGCCCGGCAGCCGGCCGAACGGCACGCCCAGCATCACCAGCAGTCCGATGCCGGCGACGACCAGCCCGATGATGACCAGTGTCCGTCCCACGCGTGGCCTGTCCCGCCGGCCGGCCGCACCGCCGGAAGCCGGCGCATCCTGCCGCTACACCAGGTCCATGCCGGCGAAGAAGTACGCAATTTCGAAGGCCGCGGTCTCCGGCGCGTCCGAGCCGTGGGTCACGTTCCGCTCGATCGATTCGGCGAATTCCTTCCGGATCGTGCCGGCGTCGGCCTTCGCCGGGTCGGTCGCCCCCATCAGGGCCCGCCACGTCCTGATGGCGTCCGGCGCCTCGAGCACCATGACGACCGACGGCCCCGACGACATGAACGTCGTCAGGCTCCTGAAGAACGGACGCGCCCGGTGGACGGCGTAGAAGCCCTCGGCGGCCGGCTCCGACAGGTGAACCATCCGCAGGCCGACGACGCGGAAGCCGGCTGATTCGATGCGGTCGAGAATCGTTCCCGTCAGCCGTCTCGCGACGGCGTCGGGCTTGATGATGGCGAGTGTGCGTTCCATAACCCCGTCTGTCCTGCCCCGCGCGCCTCCCGCTCCCATGCGAGCGGCGCGGCCTGTCCTACAGCAGCGCCTTGAGCGCCTGTCCCATGTCGGCCGGGCTCCTGACGACCGAGACGCCGGCGGCCGCCAGCGCCTCCATCTTCTCGGCCGCCGTGCCGGTGCCGCCGGCGATGATGGCGCCCGCATGGCCCATCCGGCGCCCGGGCGGCGCGGTCTGGCCGGCGATGAAGCCGACCACCGGCTTCCTGAACTCGCGCTTGATGAAGGTCGCGGCCTCCTGCTCGGCGGTCCCCCCGATCTCCCCGATCAGCACGACGGCGTCGGTGTCCGGGTCGGCGGCGAACAGCTGCAGGGCGTCGATGAACGACGTGCCGATGAGCGGGTCACCGCCGATGCCGATGCAGGTGCTCTGGCCGAGCCCCAGCTGTGTGAGCTGGTGGATCGCCTCGTAGGTCAGCGTCCCGCTCTTCGACACGATGCCGATCCGCCCTTCCCGGCAGATGTGGCCCGGGATGATGCCGGCCTTCGCCTTGCCGGGCGAGATCAGGCCCGGGCAGTTCGGCCCGATGAGCCGCGTGGGATGTTCCTTGAGAAAGGTCATGGCGCGCATCATGTCGAGCGTCGGAATGCCCTCCGTGATGCAGACGACGAGCGCGAGGCCGGCATCGGCCGCTTCCATGACGGCGTCGGCCGCGAAGGCCGGCGGGACGAAGATGACCGACGCGTTCGCGCCGGTGGCGGCCACCGCCTGCTGCACCGTGTCGAAGACCGGCCAGCCTTCGTGCGTCGTCCCTCCCTTGCCGGGGGTGACGCCGCCGACCACCGTCGTCCCGTACGCCGCGGCCTGCGTGGCGTGAAAGGTCCCTTCCCGGCCCGTCAGGCCCTGCACGAGCAGTCGCGTCGAGTTATCAATGAGTACCGACATACCCCAACCATTCTCCGGGCGTGTGGCGCGCGGCCGCCCCGGTCCTACCGGCTCAGCTGCACCACGCGCTCGGCCGCCACGCTCATCGTGTCGGCGGTCGTGAAGTTCATGCCGCTGTCGCGGAGCATCTGCTTGCCCTTCTCGACGTTGGTGCCTTCCATCCGGATGACGATCGGCACCGGCACGCCCAGCTCCTTGACGGCCGCGATCACGCCCTGGGCCAGGACGTCGCACCGCAGGATGCCGCCGAAGATGTTGATCAGGACCGCCCGGACGTTCCGGTCGGACATCAGGATCTTGAACGCGTTGCGGATCTGCTCGGCGTTCGCGCCGCCGCCCACGTCGAGGAAGTTCGCCGGCTCGCCCCCGGCCAGCTTGATGATGTCCATCGTCGCCATGGCGAGCCCCGCCCCGTTCACCATGCACCCGATGGTGCCGTCCAGGTGGATGTAGTTGAGCGAGAACTTCGACGCCTCGATTTCGAGCGGGTCCTCCTCGGCCAGATCCCGCAGCTCGCGGATGTCCGGATGGCGGTAGAGCGCGTTGTCGTCGAAGTTCATCTTCGCGTCGGCCGCGAGCAGGTCGCCGGTGGCGGTCACGACCAGCGGATTGATCTCGATGAGCGACGCGTCGGTCGCCATGAACGCGTCGACGACCGACCCCATGAGCGCGACCGCCTTGCCCACCTGGGCGGCGTTCAGCCCCAGCGCGAACCCGAGCCGGCGCGCCTGGAACGGCACCAGCCCGGTGGCCGGATTGATCGGCGACTTGAAGATCTGCTCCGGCGTGCTGGCGGCGACCTCCTCGATGTCGACCCCGCCGGCGGGGCTGGCCATCAGCACGGGCCGTCCGGACGCCCGATCGAGGACGAGCCCGAGGTACAGCTCGCGCGCCATCGTGAGCCCCTCCTCGATCAGGACGCGCGAGACCACGCGCCCCTCCGGGCCGGTCTGATGGGTGACGAGCGTCATGCCGATCATGGTCCTGGCGATCCGCTCGGCCTCGTCGGGCGACTTGGCGAGCTTGACGCCGCCCCCCTTGCCGCGGCCGCCCGCGTGGATCTGCGCCTTGACCACGACGAGGGCGCCGCCGATCCGCCGGGCGATCTCTCCCGCCTCGACGGCCGTGAGCGCCACCTCGCCGCGCGGCACCGGGACGCCGTGCCGCGCCAGGATGGCTTTGGCCTGATATTCGTGGATTTTCATCGAACTCCTGCGCCTCGCGCGCCCGGCGATCGCGCGACGCTCAGATGCGCCCGACGCGACGGCACGAAGCCATGATGCTAGTCGGCCGCGGATTGCCGCGTCAAGCCGGCCGCGCGGCGCCGGGCGGCCGGCCTTGCGCGTCCCGCCGCGCGACGGTACAATCCGAGCGACATTTTTCGTGTCGGCTGCCATCATGCGGCTCGTACCTCCCACTCGCGCATCGGAGCGACCAAGATGCCTCCGCGACCGAAGGTCTTCACGTCGTCGATCGGGACGAAGGTCCTGATTTCGCTCACGGGCCTCTGCCTGATTCTGTTTCTGATCCTGCACCTGGCCGGCAATCTCCTGATCTTCCTCGGCCCGGCGACCTTCAACGGGTACTCGCACAAGCTCGTCAGTAACCCGCTGCTGGGGCCGCTCGAGATTCTGCTGCTGGCGGTGTTCCTCCTGCACCTCTACAAGGCCATCCGGATGTGGCTCGCGAACCGGGGCGCGCGCCCGGTGCCCTACGCCCGGAAGACCTGGGCCGGCCACACGAGCCGGAAGAGCCTGTCCTCCTCGACGATGATTCTGTCGGGCGCGGTCATCCTGCTGTTCGTGGTGCTGCACCTGCGGATGTTCAAGTACGGTCCGGAGTACTCCGTGCCGGGGACGAACATCCGGGATCTGTACACGCTCGAGATGCAGATCTTCAGCAACCCGCTGACCGTCGGGTTCTACGTCCTCTGCATGCTGCTCATCGGATCGCACCTGTGGCACGGCTCGTCGAGCGCCTTCCAGTCGCTCGGCGTCGACCAGCCGCGCTACGCGCGCTACATCCGGTCCGCCGGCCGGGCGTTCGCCCTGATCATCGCCGCCGGCTTCATCGTCATTCCCATCTGGGTGTATCTCGTCGGGGGCCGATCATGACGCTCGATGCCAAGATTCCCGGCGGTCCGATCGCCGGCAAGTGGGACCGTCACAAGTTCGAGATCAAGCTGGTCAACCCGGCCAACAAGCGGAAGCACACGGTCATCGTCGTGGGGACCGGCCTGGCGGGCGCCTCGGCCGCCTCGTCGCTCGGCGAGCTGGGCTATCAGGTCCTGAGCTTCTGCATCCAGGACAGCCCGCGGCGGGCGCACAGCATCGCCGCGCAGGGCGGGATCAACGCCGCCAAGAACTACCAGAACGACGGCGACAGCGTGTACCGCCTCTTCTACGACACGGTGAAGGGGGGCGACTACCGGTCCCGGGAGGCCAACGTCTACCGCCTCGCCCAGATCAGCGTGAACATCATCGACCAGTGCGTCGCCCAGGGCGTCCCCTTCGCCCGGGAGTACGGCGGCCTGCTCGACAACCGCTCGTTCGGCGGCGCGCAGGTGTCGCGCACCTTCTACGCCCGCGGCCAGACCGGCCAGCAGCTGCTGCTCGGGGCGTACCAGTCGATGATGCGGCAGGTCCAGCGGGGGAACGTGAAGATCTTCGCCCGCCGCGAGATGCTCGACCTGGTGGTCGTCGACGGCAAGGCCCGCGGCATCGTCGTCCGGAACCTCGTCACCGGGGAGCTCGAGACCTACGCCGCCGACGCGGTCGTCCTCGCCACGGGGGGCTACGGCACGGTCTTCTACCTGTCGACCAACGCCGTCAACTCGAACGTCACGGCGGCCTGGCGGGCGCACAAGCGGGGCGCGCTGTTCGCGAACCCCTGCTTCACGCAGATCCACCCGACCTGCATCCCCGTCAGCGGCCACTACCAGTCGAAGCTGACGCTGATGAGCGAGAGCCTCCGGAACGACGGCCGCGTGTGGGTGCCGAAGACGCAGGGCGACACCCGCCGGCCCGGGCAGATCCCGGAAAACGAGCGCGACTACTACCTCGAACGCAAGTACCCGAGCTTCGGCAACCTCGTCCCGCGCGACGTCGCCTCGCGCAACGCCAAGCAGGTCTGTGACGACGGACGGGGCGTCGGCGAAACCGGCCTGGCCGTGTACCTGGACTTCACCGAGGCCGTCTCGCGGCTCGGGCGCGCCGTCATCGCCAGCCGCTACGGCAACCTCTTCCAGATGTACGAGAAGATCACCGGCGAAGACCCCTACACGGTGCCGATGCGGATCTACCCGGCCGTCCACTACACGATGGGCGGGCTGTGGGTGGACTACAACCTGATGAGCACCATTCCCGGGCTGCACGTGCTCGGAGAGGCGAACTTCTCCGATCACGGCGCGAACCGGCTCGGCGCCAGCGCCCTCATGCAGGGGCTGGCCGACGGCTACTTCGTCATCCCGTACACGCTCGGCCACTACCTCGCCAGCACGCCGCTGCCCCGGGTGTCGACCGACGCCGAGCCGTTCCGGGAGGCGGTCGCCGCGACCCAGGATCGGATCAACCGCCTGCTCGCGGTGAGGGGCAAGCGCACGATCCGGGAGTTCCACCGCGAGCTCGGCCGGGTCATGTGGGACGACGTCGGCATGTCCCGCAACGAGGCCGGCCTCAAGACGGCCCTCGAGCGGATTCCGCAGCTGCGGGAGCAGTTCTGGCAGGAGGTCTCGGTGCCCGGCAGCCCGGACAACCTCAACCAGAGCCTCGAACACGCGGGCCGCGTCGCCGACTACCTGGAGTTCGCGGAGCTCATCGCGCTCGACGCGCTCGAACGGCGCGAGTCGTGCGGCGGCCACTTCCGCGAGGAGAGTCAGACCCCCGACAACGAGGCCCTGCGCGACGACGCCCACTACTCGTACGTCGCCGCCTGGGAATTCAACGGGGTCGGCAGGCGGCCCACGCTGCACCAGGAGCCCCTCGTCTTCGAGGAAGTGCACCTGACGCAGCGGAGCTACAAGTAGGGAGACGTCGACCGATGGCCAACATGACCCTGAAACTGCTGATCTGGCGCCAGGCGGGCCCGACCGTCTCCGGGCGCCTGGTCCCCTACACGGCGGACAACGTCTCGACCGACATGTCGTTCCTGGAGATGCTCGACGTCGTCAACGAGGGGCTGATCCGGAACGGCGACGACCCGATCGCGTTCGACTCGGACTGCCGCGAAGGGATCTGCGGCATGTGCAGCCTGGTGGTGAACGGCGTGCCGCACGGCCCCGAGCGCGGCACGACCGTCTGCCAGCTCCACATGCGCCATTTCCATGACGGCCAGACCATCACGATCGAACCGTGGCGGGCCCGCGCGTTCCCGGTCGTCAAGGACCTCATCGTCGACCGGAGCGCGTTCGACCGGATCATCGAGGCCGGCGGCTTCATCTCGATCAACGTCGGCGGCGCGCCGGACGGCAATACCATCCCGATCGGACAGCAGACGGCCGACCGGGCCATGGACTCGGCCGCCTGCATCGGCTGCGGCGCCTGCGTGGCCGCCTGCAAGAACGCGGCGGCCCACCTGTTCGTCGGCGCGAAGGTCTCCCATCTCGCCCTGATGCCGCAGGGCCAGATCGAGCGGGAGCAGCGGGTGATCCGGATGGTGCAGCAGATGGACGCCGAAGGGTTCGGCAGCTGCTCCAACGAAGGGGAATGCGAGGCGGTCTGCCCGAAGGAGATCCCGATCTCCAACATCGCCCGGATGATCCGGGAGTACTCGAAGGCGGTCCTGACCGCGCGGCGCCCGTAGGCGAGGGGCGGCGGGGGGGGGCGGCACGCCGCCCCCCCCGCCCGCCGCCGCGTCCGCCGGCGGCGCTCCCGGCCGGGGCGCCGCTACACCTTCACCACGTCGGTCAGTTCCTTCACCGCCGCCGCCGACTTCTGCAGCGCGGCCCGCTCCTCCGCGGTCAGCGTGATCTCGATGATCTGCTCGACCCCTCGGGCTCCCAGCTTGACCGGCACCCCGACGAACAGATCCCGGATGCCGTACTCGCCCTGCAGGAAGACCGAGCACGGCATGATCTTGTGCTTGTCCTTCAGAATCGCCTCGACCATCTCCACGGCCGCCGACGCCGGCGCGTAGTAGGCGCTCCCCGTGCCGAGCAGCTTGACGATCTCGGCGCCGCCGGCGGCGGTTCGCTTGACGATCCGGTCGATGGTCTCGCGGTCCATCAGCTCCGTGATCGGAATGCCAGCCACGGTCGAATAGCGCGGCAGCGGCACCATCGTGTCCCCGTGGCCGCCCAGCACGAACGCGTGGGTGTTCTCGACCGACACGCGCAGCTCGGCCGCGATGAACGCCCGCATGCGCGCCGAGTCCAGCACGCCCGCCATGCCGATGACCCGCTCGCGCGGGAAGCCGCTCAGCCGCAGGATGGCCTGCGCCATGACGTCCAGCGGGTTCGTCACCGGCACGATGACGGTGTTCGGCGAGTACTTGACGATCTTCTCGGTGACGTCCTTGATGATGGCGAAGTTCTTCTGCAGGAGGTCGTCCCGGCTCATCCCCGGCTTGCGCGCCAGCCCGGCCGTGATCACGACGACGTCGGAGTTCGCCGTCTCGGCGTAGTCGTTCGTCCCGAGCACCCGCGCATCGGACTTCTCAATCGGACAGGCCTCGAGAATGTCGAGCCCCTTGCCCTGCGGCACGCCTTCCAGGATGTCCACCAGCACGACATCCGCCAGCTCCTTGTCGGCGATGCTCCGGGCGGCCGTCGCCCCGACGTTCCCCGACCCCACAACGGTCACTTTGCGATTCATGCGTCTGACTCCTTCATTCAGTCCGCATGGGGCCCCACCCCCATGCGCTGCCGTCGCTCGCGCTCCGGATCCTGCGACCGGCGACGTGGCTGCTATTCGTGACCCGCGGCGGCGCTCCCTGCAACCACCTTCAGCTCTGCGCAGCGGCGAACAGCCTAGAGGTTCCCGATGATGGCGTCGGCGAACTCGGACGTCTTCAGTTCGGTGGCGCCGTCCATCTGGCGGGCGAGGTCGTAAGTGACCCGCTTCTGCGCGATCGTCGTCTCGAGCGCCCGCTCGATCAGGGCGGCCGCCTCGTCCCAGCCCATGTAGCGGAGCATCATCACGCCGGACAGGATGACCGAGCCCGGGTTGATCATGTCCTTGCCGGCATACTTCGGCGCCGTCCCGTGCGTCGCCTCGAAGAAGCCGATGTCATCGCCGATGTTCGCCCCCGGCGCCATCCCCAGCCCGCCGACCTGGGCCGCGCAGGCGTCCGACAGGTAGTCGCCGTTGAGGTTGGGGGTCGCGAACACGTCGTATTCGGACGTCCGGGTCAGCACCTGCTGGAACACGCTGTCGGCAATCCGGTCCTTGATCAGAAGCCGGCCCTCGGCCGGCTGCCCGGCGGCCACCTCGTCCTCGGTGACGATCCGGTCCCGGAACTCGGCCTTGGCGACCTCGTAGCCCCAGTCCCGGAACGCCCCCTCGGTGAACTTCATGATGTTCCCCTTGTGCACGAGGGTCACGCTCTTGCGCTTGTGGTTCAGCGCATACTGGATGGCCATCCGCACGAGCCGCTTGCTCGCCGTCTCCGAGATCGGCTTGATGCCGATGCCCGAGTCCGGGGCAATCCGCTTGCCCATCTCGCGCGCCAGGAACTCGATGATCCGCTCGGCCTGCGGCGTCCCCTTGGCGAACTCGATGCCGGCGTACACGTCCTCGGTGTTCTCGCGGAAGATCACCACGTCCATCCGCTCGGGGTGCACGACCGGCGCCGGCGTCCCGGCGAAGTAGCGGACGGGGCGGATGCAGGCGTAGAGGTCGAGCACCTGCCGCAGCGTCACGTTCAGGCTCCGGATGCCCCCGCCGACCGGCGTCGTCAGCGGGCCCTTGATGGCCACCTTGTACGCCTTGACCGCTTCAAGCGTGTCGGAGGGCAGCCATTCGCCCGTCTGGTTCTTGGCTTTCTCCCCGGCGAGCACCTCGAACCAGGCGATCTGACGCTTGCCGCCGTACGCCTTGCGTACCGCCGCGTCGAACACGCGCACGCTGGCGCGCCAGATGTCGGGGCCGGTCCCGTCGCCTTCGATGAACGGGACGATCGGATCGTCGGGAACGACGAGCTTGCCGTTCTTCCGCGAGATGGCGGTTCCGTGGGTCGGTGGCGTGAGTCCAGTGAATTGAGGCATAAGTTTTCAGTTCCGGCGGTCACATCTGTAATCCCGATGACGGTAATGAGCCCGCCGCGTTTAGGTCAGCCCCCCACGGTGGACTCGCCCGATGTTCACAGAAACTGTGGAAAACCCTGTTGATAAACCGGCCTGCCACCGTCGCTGCGCCGTGCCATGTCGAGCGTTTTAGCGAATTGCACCATCGTGGTGCGATCGCCAGGCGCGCGACGGCGCCGCAACGTGCGGCGTCCCGCGCGGCGGCGGCCGGCAGCCAAACCTACGAATTATACCGTAAGTGTTTTTCGCGGGATCGCCTCTCTCCGCCGGCGCGTCGGCCTGCGGACACTCCGCCTCTCCCGATGTCAGCAGCCCTCGTCGATCACGGATCCTCGTTCGCAGGCATGTCGTTGTCGCCACGGCCCTTCCGCCTTCGGCGATCGCGCCGCGGCGCGCATGCGGCTTGACCGTGGACAGCCGGCCACGCGAGGCCGCTGAGCTCGCCGCCGCCGGCGCCCCGATCATCCGCAGCGCCGCAAAGGTCAGCACCGATCTGACCGCCGCCGCCCGGCGGCCGCGTGCGGAATCTGGACAATCCGCGGGGTGACGTGACGGAGGCGGCGAGAAGAGAAGGTCCGGCGGCTGTCGGCGCTGCGCCGCGCCCGGCTGGCTCGCGTCGACGACCGGGCCGGTTCCGGGCCGCGACCGCCGCTCAGCGCAGCCGCAGATGCAGGGGCGGGCCTCCGGTCGAATCGTCGAGCACGACTTCGCCAGCCGAGAGTCCCGCGACCCGGTACCGGCTGGTGACCTGGTCACCGATCTTGACGAGGAAGAGCTGTCCGTCCCCCGAGATGATCGCCGTCAGCACCGGACGCCCCGCCTGGCGGTTCGTCGCGATCCCTTCCAGCTCGAACGAGGGCGCGGGCGGCGGCGCCAGGGCGGCAGGTCGCGGCCCGGCCGGCGGTGTCGCGGGGACGTCGTCCTGGCTGGCGGCGGAGCCGAACTGGAACGGATTCCGCGCGGGCGTTCGCGGCGCCGCCATCGCCTGCATCGCGCCGCTCAACCGCGTCGTCTGCTGCAGGAGATGCCGGACCGCCTGGAGTTCGGGATCGGGCGCCATGACCGCCGCGGGCGCCGGCGGCAGCCGCGTCCGCGTGCTGTTCGCGGCGGCGAACCACGCAGCCAGGAGGGCCGCCCCGGCGACGAGTGCGACGATGCGTGACCAGGACATCGGAAGCGCCGATCGTAGCACGATGTGTACCGCCGGACCAGCGCGCGGCAGCGTCGAGCGATCCCCGCATGCCCCGCGCGCGCCGCGCGCGGCGATCGACAGATTCGTCGGCACGCCGGCGCCGCGCCGCGCCGCGCCGCGTCGTGGATCGCCGCGCGTGGACCTGTGCTATTATTCGTCGTGCGCCCTGCGTCAACCCTCCGATTGCCTTCGACGGGTTCGGCTCTCCACTCCATCGCCATCATCCCCGCCCGCTACGCGTCGACCCGTTTTCCCGGCAAGCCGCTCGCCGATCTCGCGGGCCGTCCGATGATCGAGCACGTGTACCGGCGCGCCGCGGCGAGCCGCGCGGTCACGTCCGTGATCGTGGCGACCGACGACGAGCGGATCCGTCACGCCGTGACGGCGTTCGGCGGGGACGCGCGCCTCACGAAGTCGACGCACCGGACGGGAACGGAACGGCTGGCGGAGCTGGCGGTCGATCTGGACTGCGACGTCATCGTCAACGTCCAGGGTGACGAGCCGCTGCTCGAGCCGGGCATGATTGACGAAGTCGTGGCGGCGCTCGACGCCGACCGGGACGTCATGATGGCGACCTTGCGCCGTCCCATTCAGGACGCGGCGACGATGGCCAGCCCGCACGTCACCAAGGTCGTGGTCGACCGCCGCGACTTCGCGCTCTATTTTTCGCGGGCGCCGATCCCCTTCACGCGCGACGGCGCGGAGGGCGTTGCGGCCCCCTGCAAGCACATCGGCCTGTACGCGTACCGCCGGGCGTTCCTGCTGACGCTGGCCGCGCTGCCGCCGACGCCGCTCGAGCGGGCGGAATCGCTCGAGCAGCTGCGGGCGCTGGAGCACGGCTACCGGATCAAGACGCCCGAAACCATCCATGATTCCATCGGGGTCGACACCCCCGACGATCTCGAACGAGTCCGGCGCCTGCTGGCGACCGGCGCGCATCCATGAGCAGACCCATGCAGACGACGGAACGACGGGCCCCCAAGTACATCTTCGTCACCGGCGGGGTCGTTTCCTCGCTCGGCAAGGGGCTGGCCGCCGCCTCCATCGGCTGCCTGCTCGAGGGCCACGGCTACAAGGTCACACTCCAGAAGTTCGACCCCTACATCAACGTCGATCCGGGAACGATGAGCCCGTACCAGCACGGCGAGGTCTACGTCACGGATGACGGGGCCGAGACCGATCTCGATCTGGGCCACTACGAGCGCTTCACCAGCACCGCGACCACGCGGGCGTCCAACTGGACGACCGGCAAGATCTACCAGTCGGTCATCCAGAAGGAGCGCCGCGGCGACTATCTGGGCCGCACCGTGCAGGTGATTCCGCACATCACCAACGAGATCAAGGACAGCATCCGGGCGGTGGCGCAGGGCGTCGACGTCGTGCTGGTGGAGATCGGCGGGACGGTCGGCGACATCGAGAGCCTGCCGTTCCTGGAGGCGATCCGCCAGATGCGCCAGGACGAGGGGCGCGAGAACACGCTCTACATCCACCTGACGCTGGTGCCCTTCATCGGCGCCGCCGGCGAACTCAAGACCAAGCCGACCCAGCACAGCGTCCGCGATCTGCGCTCGATCGGGATCCAGCCGGATATCCTGCTCTGCCGGACGGACCGGTTCCTGCCGCCGGAGATCAAGAAGAAGATCGCGCTGTTCTGCGACGTCAGCGAGGAAGCGGTCATCACGGCCAAGGACGTGTCGAGCATCTACGAGGTCCCGCTCGTCCTGGCTGCCGAGGGGCTCGACCGGATCGTGCTCGACTACCTGCACCTGCCGGAGACCGAGCCGAAGATGCAGGCGTGGGAGGATCTGGTCAGCCGGCTCAAACACCCGCTGGACGAGGTCACGATTCACGTCGTCGGCAAGTACGTCGGCTACGAGGATTCCTACAAGAGCCTGAACGAGGCGCTGTGCCACGGCGGCTTCCCGCACCGGCTGAAGGTCGCGATCAAGTGGATCGAGGCCGAGGCGCTGGAGGCGCCCGACGGCGAGGCGCTGCTGGACGGCGCCGACGGCATCCTCGTCCCCGGCGGCTTCGGCGACCGGGGCACGCGCGGCATGATGAAGGCCGCGCAGGTCGCCCGCGAACGGGGCATCCCCTACTTCGGCATCTGCTACGGCTTCCAGTGGGCCACCGTCGAGTACGCGCGCAACGTCTGCGGCCTCACGGAGGCCGACTCCACGGAAGTCAACCCGGAGGCGGCCGCCAAGGTGATCTACAAGCTGCGCGACCTGCTCGGCGTGGACGAACTGGGCGGCACGATGCGCCTGGGACAGTACGCCTGCGAACTGGCGCCCGGCTCGCTCGCCCAGCGGATCTACGGGACGTCGCTCATCCACGAGCGCCATCGCCACCGCTACGAATTCAACTGTCTCTACGAGCCGGCGCTGCGGGAGCGGGGAATGCGGATTTCGGGCCGGTCGCCCGACGGCAAGTTCGTCGAGATTGCCGAGCTTCCGTCGCACCCCTGGTACGTCGCGGTGCAGTTCCACCCGGAATTCAAGTCGAAGCCGCTCGCGCCGCACCCGCTGTTCGCGAGCTTCGTCGAGGCGAGCTACCGCCACAAGCTGGCGAACCAGCCGCGGTCCCGTCCCGCCGAATCGTCGCTGCCGGAATCGGTGGCCTGACGCCGCGCGGCGATCCCGGCCCGGCGTCCGGCGCTCGCCCGGGCGCTCCCAGTCGCCCTATAATGGCTGGCGTGACTCCGGTCGCGATTGGTGACCTCCGGATCGGCGGCGACGCGGCCCTCGTGCTGATCGCCGGGCCGTGCGTGATCGAGAGCGACGCGCACGCGATGGATCTCGCCTCGGCGCTGGTCGCCATCGCCAGCCGCCACCAGGTGCCGCTCATCTTCAAGGCGTCGTTCGACAAGGCCAACCGCACCTCGATCCGGTCGTTCCGCGGGCCGGGGCTCGCCGACGGCCTGAAGGTCCTCGCCCGGATCAAGCAGCGGCTGGGCGTCCCGATCCTGACCGACATCCACGAGCCGGCACAGGCGGCGCCGGCGGCCAGGGTGGCGGACGTGCTGCAGATTCCGGCGTTCCTGTCGCGCCAGACGGATCTGATCGTCGCCGCGGCGCGCACGGGCCGGGTGGTGAACCTGAAAAAGGGGCAGTTTCTCGCGCCGGGCGACATGCGCCACGCGATCGAGAAGGTGACCGCTTCCGGCAATCCGCGGGTCATCGTCACCGAGCGCGGCTTCAGCTTCGGCTACAACAACCTCGTCGTCGACATGCGCGCGTTCCCGATGCTGCGCGCGCTCGGCGCGCCGGTGGTCTTCGACGTGACGCACTCCCTGCAGCTGCCCGGCGGCGGCGACGGCATGTCGGCCGGTCTGGCGCAGTACATCGAGCCGCTGGCGGCGGCCGGCGTGGCGGCCGGCGTGGACGGCGTGTTCCTCGAGGTGCATGAGGACCCGGCGCGCGCGCGCAGCGACGGCCCGAACGCCCTGCGGCTCGACCGGCTCGAACCGCTGCTGGCGCGCCTGACGCGCCTGCATGCCATCGCGCGCGAGGCCGAGGCGCTCGCCCCGCCGCCGGCCGGCGCCTAGACCCGGACGTCACCGCCGATGACCGACCTCACCCTCGCCCGCAAGGTGCTGCAGACGGAAGCCGCGGCGATCCTGTCGCTCGTCGACCGGATCGACGGGCGGTTCGAGGAGGCCGTCCGCCTGCTGCTGGACTGCCGCGGCCGCGTCATCGTGACCGGCATGGGCAAGTCCGGCATCATCTGCCGGAAGATCGCCGCGACGCTGGCCAGCACCGGCACGCCGGCCTTCTTCCTGCATCCCGCCGAGGCGATTCACGGCGATCTCGGCGTCATCCAGGGAGACGACGTGGTGCTGGCGCTCTCCTACAGCGGCGAGACCGACGAACTGCTGCGCCTGCTGGAGACCATCCGGCGGCTCGGCGCCCGTCTCCTCGCGCTGACCGGCAATCTCGCCTCGACGCTCGGCCAGGCGGCCGACGTCGCGCTCGATTGCCGCGTGGACGAGGAAGCCTGCCCGCTCAACCTCGTGCCGACCGCGAGCACGACCGCGGCGCTGGCCCTCGGCGACGCCCTCGCGATGAGCCTGCTCGTGGCCAAGGGGTTCGGGCCGGACGACTTCGCGAGCCTGCACCCCGGCGGCAAGCTCGGCAAGCGCCTGATGCGGGCCGGCACCCTGATGCACGGCGGGCGGCAGACGCCGATCGTGCAGGGCGGGACGCCGATGCGCGACGTGATCTACGAGATGTCGAGCAAGGGACTCGGGATGACGTGCGTCATCGACGACCAGCGGCGCCTGATCGGCATCATCACCGACGGCGACCTGCGCCGGCACATGGCGGCCGGGTCGAGCATTCTCGATCTGACGGCGGCGGACGTGATGACGGGCGAACCGGTCACGATCCCCGCGTCGACGCTGGCGCCCGAGGCGCTGAACGTGATGGAGCAGCGGAAGATCACCTCGATCGTGGTGGTCGACGCCGACCGGGTCGTCGAGGGGGTCATCCACCTCCACGATCTCTGGCGCACCGAGTTGTTCTGAACCGCGGCGACGCAGACACGGACCGTGGACCTTCACCTCAAAGCGGGGCGGCTTCGCCTCCTGCTGTTCGACGTCGACGGCGTCCTGACGGACGGCACCATCCTGCTCCATGCGGATGGGACCGAGGCCAAGCGCTTCGCCATCCGGGACGGCACGGCCATTGTCTGGGCCCAGAAGGCCGGCCTGCTGACCGGGGTGCTGTCGGCCCGGTCGTCGGCCGCCACCGTCCAGCGGGCCACGCAGCTCGGCATGTCGATCATCTATCAGGGCGTCGGCAGCAAGATCGAGGCGTTCGAGGAGATCGTCCGCCGGCACGCGATCGAGCCGCCCGACATCGCCTACATGGGCGACGACCTGCTGGACCTGCCGGTCCTGCAGCGGGTCGGCCTGTCGGCCGCGCCGGCCGACGCGGTGCCCGACGTGCGGGCGCGCGTCGACTGGGTGAGCGCGTCGCCGGGCGGCGGCGGCGCGGCCCGCGATCTGATCGAGATGGTGCTGCGCGCGCAGGGCCGGTGGGACCCGCTCCTGCACGGATACGCGGTCGAGGGACGCGAGCCATGAGCACGTACGCGCCGCTGCTCGCCGGCCTCATCGCGCTGCTGGCCGGCCTGGCCGTCGGCAAGGCCTGGGAGCGCTACAAGCTCCGGGACGGCCACTGGATCGATCGCCGCCGCGCGCGGGAATCGCCCAACTACATCCTCGGCCTGAACTTCCTGGTCGCCAACCAGATCGATCTCGCCATCGAGGAGCTGAGCAAGGCCGCCCACCTCGATCCGGACGCCCTGGAGATCCACATGATCCTGGGGAACCTGTACCGGGAGAAAGGCCAGGTCGGCCGCGCCATCAACGTCCATCAGAGCCTGCTGCGCCGGCCCAAGCTGACGCGGATGGAGCACGCGTACGTCCTGCTCTGCCTGGGCCTGGACTTCAAGCGCGGCGGCTTCGTGGACCGGGCGCTCGAGGCGTTCACCGAGGTGCTGCGGCTCGATCCGCGCAACCAGTACGCCCTGGTCAATCTCGAGAAGCTGTACGAGGAACAGCACCAGTGGCAGGAGGCGCACCGCACCCGGGAGCAGCTCGCGAAGCTGATCGAGCCGGACGAGCAGCCGCGGACGCAGGCCATTCTGGCGTTCCTGGAGAACGAGCTCGGCCTCCAGGCCATGAAGCGCGAAGCCTACGGCGAGGCGGCCCAGCGCTTCGAGCGCGCCATCGATCTCGATCCGAAGGTGGTGCCGGCCTACCTGAACATGGGCGACGTCCGGCTGTGCCAGGGCAACATCGCCGACGCGGTCGCCATCTGGGAACGCGTCATCGCCGTGGCCGCCGAACGGGCCTACCTGACGTTCGACCGGCTGGCCTCCGCCTATCCGCGCCTGGGCGCGCCGGACCGGTTCCCGGCCCTGTGCCGGCGCCTCATCGCGACCAATCCGCAGGACTGGCGCGCCCGCCTCGCCCTCTCACGCCACCTGGCCGCCCACGGCGACGTCAGCGAAGGGCTGCACCTGCTGTTCGATGCGCTCGTGCAGAACCCCCACGCGCTGACGATCCACCAGGCGATCTGGCAGTCGCTCGCCGCGCTCGACCTCGAGCGGCGGCTCGTCGACCGCTACGTCGAGCTGACGCGCCACGCGGTCTTCTATCTCGACCCGCACGTCTGCATCCGCTGCCGCTACCGCAGCACGGAACTGCTGTGGCAGTGCCCGCACTGCCACGAATGGAACACGTTCGTCGAAGAACGGATCGCCCCCGCCCAGGACGACCGGCAGGTCGATGTGTAGGGGCCGCTCGGGGCTCAGGGCTCGGGGCTCGGGGCTCGGGGCTCATTCCCTTCCTCCATCGCCGCCAGCACGGCGTCCACCTGCCGGTCGGTCTCCGCGATCGTTCCTTCCGTCCGGATGACGAAATCGGCTCGTCGCGCCTTCTCTTCGACCGGCCACTGGGCGGCCATGCGCGCCCGCACGTCGGCCTCCGTCACGCCGTCGCGCGCCATCACGCGCGCCACCTGACACGCCGGCGGGCAGATGGTGACGATCACCCTGTCGAACTCCCGCTCGCGTCCCGTTTCGTACAGCAGCGGGATGTCGGCCACCGCCAGCGCATGCGCGCCGCTCCGCGCCGTCGCGTCGAGCCAGTCGGAGACCGCCTGATACACCGCGGGATGGACGATCGCCTCGAGGTCCCGGCGCGCCGCCTCGTCCGCGAAGACCTTCGCGCCGAGACGCCGGCGGTCGAGCGTGCCGTCCGGCTGGACGAGGTCCCGGCCGAAGCGGGCGACCACCGCCGCGAAGACCGGCGCCGCCGGCCGCATCAGGTCGTGCACGATGCGATCGGCATCGACCACCGGGACACCGGCCGCCGCCAGCCGGTTCAGGACGTGCGTTTTACCGGTGCCGATGCCGCCGGTCAGGGCCACTCGCAGCATGGGACGCGCGTGCAGGACTCCGGGGGGACGATCTCAGCGCCGCGCGAACCGTGCCTCGGCCGCGCGGAGCGTGTTCTTCATCAGCATGGCGATCGTCAGCGGCCCGACGCCGCCGGGGACCGGCGTCAGGGCGCCGGCCACGTCGGCGACCTCGGGATGGACGTCGCCCACCACGACCGAGCCGCGGCGCGCGAACGTCTCGTGCGGCGGCGTCCCCTCCGGGAACAGCGCCCTCACCTGCGCGGCGTCGGTCAGGCGGTTGATGCCGACGTCGACGACCGTCGCGCCCGGCTTCACGAACGGCCGCCGGACCATCGCCGCCCGCCCCACCGCCGCCACCAGGATGTCGGCCTCGGCCGCGATCCGGGCCAGGTGACGCGTGCGGGAATGACAGATCGTGACGGTGGCGTTCCGGTTCAGCAGCAGCAGCGCCATCGGCTTGCCGACGATGTCGCTGCGGCCGATGACCACCGCGTGCGCGCCGGCGATCTCGATGCCGGACCGATCGAGCAGTTCGATGACGCCCGACGGCGTGCAGGGCGCCAGCGTCGCCCGATTCTGCACCAGGCGCCCGACGTTCGCGGGATGGAACCCGTCCACGTCCTTCGCCGGATCGATCGCGTCGAAGACCTGCTGCTCCGCGTCGTCGCCCATCCCGGCCGGCAGAGGCGACTGGACGAGGATGCCGTCGTGCAGTCCGCTCCG
>Ga0307372_10000506_pt1 | contig 69693 bp, 52 predicted proteins | sample OX1MG_FD_202533 | JGI IMG/M metagenome (GOLD analysis project Ga0307372, IMG submission 202533) | Soil microbial communities from Risofladan, Vaasa, Finland - OX-1 | ecosystem: Environmental > Terrestrial > Soil > Coastal area > Acid sulfate soil | place: Finland: Risofladan, Vaasa | collected... | reverse complement strand
GGCCCCAGGAGGCCCCCAGACGTGCCGAGCCGGGAAATGAAGGGAAACCCGCGGCAGCCCCCCGCCCCGCGTCCAGCGGCCGCTCACGCGGCCGCGCGGCACCGGCCGCTTACGTCTGAATTACAGTACAATGGAATGTCGTCCGTTGCTCCGTCACCCGCGGAACGCTCGTAGCGTGGGCTCAAGGAAATGCCGGAACCACCCTTCGTCGAACTCAGCGTGATCTTGCCGGCCTTCAACGAGGAATCGGCGGTCGCCGGCGCCGTGGAGACGTATCTTCGATCGCTCGGAGAGTGCTGCGCGAGCTTCGAGCTGGTCGTCATCGACGACGGTTCGGCCGACGATACCTTCGCCGCGGCCGAGCGCGCCGCCGCGGGCCATCCGGCCGTCCGCGTTCTGCGGAATGAAAGGAACCTGGGTCAGGTGGCGACGATCTTGCGCGGATGGGCTGAGTCGCGTGGCGAATTCGTCATGCATAACGGCATCGACCTCCCCTTCGATCCCGGCGACACCGGCACGGTGCTGGCGCGGCTCCGCGACGGCGCGGATGTGGTCGTCGTCGAGCGCGTCGGCAGGCAGGCGTACGGCGCGGCGCGAAAGCTGCTTTCGTGGGCCAACGTGTCGCTCGTGCGGATGTTGTTCGGTTCGCCGTTTGTCGACCACAACTTCGTCCAGGCATTCCGCCGCCGCGCGCTCCAGGGCATCGCCGTCGAGTCGCGGGGGGTGAGCACCGTGACGACCGAGCTGATCTTGAAGTCACTGGCGGCCGGATTTCGCGTCGAAAGCGTGGCCGCGCCTTACCATGCCCGCGCGTCCGGCCGTTCGTCGCTGACGTTCAAGAAGATCGTCCACACTGTCAGCGAGTTGTTCCGGCTGCGCCGGATCATGCGGCGATCGACCCGGAACTGAGCTCGCCAAGAGGCTGCACACCAACCCGCGGCGCAAGCGCGGGGGGGTCCGCCGGGCGGCCCACGAATCGGTAAGGATCATTTTCACGAAAAAAAGCACGCTCGTTGCGCGGCAACGAACGTGCGAAAAAAGAAAACGGAAGCGAAGCGAAAAAAAACGACTTCCGAATACCCCATGACGTCTGAGCGAGCCGCGTAAGCGGCATCCAGTTGCCTCCCCCCTTGGCCTTACCCCACGCCCGTTTGGATCGCTTGGGGAGGGGTTTCGGAATCGTTTTTTTTCGCGCAGCACCGACGCTCAGTGCGCGATTAGTCCTCGCGTGCCGCGCGATCGGCCTCGGCGCGTTGCCGCTCAAGAGCGCGGCTCAATGACGAAATCGTCGAGTATCCAGCGACGGGTTGCGCCGGCGTGACGAAGCCGCGTTTTGCGAGTTCGCGTTTCCGTCCCCGGCGAAGCCGCGTGAACCTGCGCCGACGTTACGGGTTTACACGTCTGCGCGGTTGGTCCCCTACTTGCGCCCCCTATGGCGGCGGCGTAGTGGATGTGGAGGGGACCAACCGCAGTGAGCCGTTGAGTAGGGCCGGCGAAAAATAATCAATCAAGGGGCTGGATTTTCGCACGGGAGTTCTCTAGACTTCCGTACAGTCAATCTGTGGTTTTCGCACCAACCCACTTCGCTCGTACCGCGATGATGCTACAGGCCATCGAATCCGAATCGCTCGCGACATTTGCCGCTCGCCAGCAACGCGCCTTTGAAGACGTCACTTCCGCCATCAGGCGCAAAACGTCCGGCCACTTCGGCACGCCCGCGGCGATCGCCAAGTTCATGGCCGACTTGCCTTCACGGTTTCCGGCAAGCACGATCCGAATTCTCGACGCCGGGGCCGGGGTGGGTATGTTGGCGGCGGCGGTTTGCCAGCGTGTAGCATCGCTGCCCGGCCGGCGAAAGCTGGAAATCGACGCCTGGGAAAACGACGAGGGCCTGGCGCCTTTTCTGCGCCGGACCCTGCGGCAGTGCCGCACGGTTCTCGATGCCAAGGGCCACTCGGTCGAGTTCACGATCCATCGGGGGGACTTCATTCTCGAGAACGCTCCTCGCGGCAGGGGCCTTTTCGACGACGGCCCCGCCAAGGCGGGCTACGATCTGGCAGTCATGAATCCGCCCTACTTCAAGCTGCGCAAGGATTCCCAGCACGCGCGCGCGATGTCGAGGGTCGTTCACGGCCAACCGAATATGTACGCCCTGTTCATGGCGGTTGCCTGCACCATGTTGGCCGATGGCGGCGACCTGGTCGCGATTACGCCGCGGAGTTACTTCAACGGACCCTACTTTCGCCGCTTTCGCCGCTGGTTCTTCGAGCGCATGACCGCCCGACATATCCACGTTTTTCAGTCTCGCACGAAGGCATTCCAGGAGGCGAACGTGCTTCAGGAGAACGTGATCCTCTGGGCGCGCCACGGCGACGATCCGCGCGACGTCGTGGTTTCGACCAGCGAAGGGCGCGACCTTTCGCACGGCGTCGAACGACGCGCCGTACCCTACGCGGCGGTCATCGATCGGTCGAACGACGACTACACCATTCGCGTGTCGCACAATCCAACCGACGAAACGATTGTCTCCGTCGTCGATGCGCTGCCGTCGCGGTTTCGAGATCTGGGGCTTCAAGTCTCGACGGGCCCTGTGGTGACGTTTCGTGCGACCGAGCACTTGCTCCACGAGCGGGCGGAGGGCGAGGAGACCGCGCCCCTTTTGATGATGCGCAACGTCCGCCCCTTAGCGACCGTGTTCCCTGAAAAATCGAACGGCAAACCGAGCCACTTCCGAATCTGTGACGGATCTCAGCCGCTGCTGCTCCCCGCCAAGCGTTACGTCTTGCTGAAACGGTTCACCGCGAAGGAAGAGCGGCGCAGGCTCGTGGCCGGGGTGTTTGAGTCTGCCGACAGCTATGCCCCGTGGGTCGCTATCGAAAACCACCTCAATTACGTGTACAAGCCGCACAGCGAACTGTCCCGCGATGAGGCCCTTGGCTTGGCGACCCTGCTCAACTCAGCCCTGTTCGATCGGTACTTTCGCACCATCAGCGGCAGCACCCAGGTCAACGCGGCCGAGATTCGTTCGCTCCCATTGCCTGCGTGGCCTGTGATTTGCGAAATCGGTCGACGCGTCGCGGCTGCGCCAGGCGGTGAGCTGGGACACATCCAGCGAGTCGTCGCCGAAGTGCTCCTCCTGGACAACGACTTGAACGCCTACTTGGCGGCATACTGATGGCCAAGCGCGACGAAGCCAAAGTGATACTGGTGTCGCTGGGTCTCCCGGCGAAACAGCAGGGCGAACGATCGTGCCTCACCCTCTTGGCTCTTGCCGCGTTGCGCGAGGAAACTCCCTGGGCGGAAACCCAATCGCCACTTTTGCGAATCGTCGACATCATGTCCTGGATGCGCGAGAACTATCGTCGGGATTACGCGCCCAACACGCGCGAAACAGTCCGCCGGCAAACGATCCACCAGTTCGAAGACGCGCGGCTGGTCGACCGTAATCCCGACCAGCCGGGCCGACCGACGAACAGTGGCAAGAACGTCTATCGCCTCACGCCCGACGCGGCGCGAGTCCTACGCTCGTTTGGCGGAAAGCGGTTTGGCTCGACCTGCGCCGAGTTCCTGCGGAAGCACGGGAGCCTGGCTGCCGCCTACACGGGCAATCGACAACTCCAGAAGGTCGCCGTGAAACTGGCCGACGGGACAACCGTTGATCTGTCGCCAGGCCGACACAATGAACTGCAGCGCGCGATCATCCAGGACTTCGCTCCGCGCTTCGCCCCGGGGAGCCGGCTGGTATACTTGGGCGACACAGCCAAGAAGCACGTCGTGGTCGACGAGGCGTCGTTGGAAACACTCGACATTCCCATAAACCTCCACGACAAGCTGCCGGACATCGTGCTGTTGGATGCGACGAAGAACTGGCTTTTTTTGATCGAGGCGGTTACTTCTCATGGTCCCGTCTCGCCCAAGCGGCATCGCGAGTTGGAAAAGTTGCTGGCTGATTGCAATTGCGGACGGATCTACGTCACGGCATTTCTCGATTTCTCTAGATTTCGCAAATACGCCGGTGACATCGTTTGGGAGTCCGAAGTTTGGATCGCCGAATCGCCGGACCACATGATCCACTACGACGGCCAGCAGTTCCTCGGTCCGTATGGGAAGACCGATTAGCCGAGGTGCTCCAGGGCGATCTCAACGCCGCCGGGCAAGTGGAAAAATGCCGGTTCGTCCCCGCGGCGTCGGCACGAACGTATTACCCGAACGAACCGTGGTTCATTTTGCGTGCCGCATGAATGACCTCGAAGAACTTGAAACGCATGGCCACGGTGATGTCCAGCCCTTGCGCGCGGCGGTCTTGGGGTGCGGCTATTGGGGCCCGAACCTGATTCGTAACTTTGCCACCTGCGAGGCGACGCGGTTGGTCGCCGTCTGCGACCTCGACCGCGCCCGGCTCGATCGCGCGACGGCGCAATATCCGGCGGTCAAGACGTACCAAAGCGCCGACGATTTGTTGCGCGATCCGGACGTCGACGCGGTCGCGGTCGCCACGCCCGCGGCCACGCACGCGACCTTGGCGCTGGCGGCGCTCGACGCCGGAAAACACGTCCTGGTCGAAAAGCCGCTGGCCGACTCGGTTCGTGGGGCGGAAGAAGTCGTGCGAAAGGCCCGCCAGCGCGGACTGACGCTGATGGTCGACCACACCTTCGTGTACAGCCCCGCCGTGCGGAAGATCAAGGAACTGATCGACACCGGCGAGCTGGGCGAGATTTATTACGTCGACAGCGTGCGCATCAACCTGGGGTTGTTCCAGAACGACGTCAACGTGTTGTGGGATCTGGCGCCGCACGACATTTCGATCGTCGATCACTTCTTCGGCCGCTTGCCGCGCAGCCTGGCCGCGACCGGCGTCTCGCACATCGGCAGCGAACTGGAAGACGTGGCCTACGTCAACATGGACTTCGGCAACTCGTTGATCGCCACGTTTCACGTCAACTGGTTGAGCCCGGTCAAGCTCCGGCACATCATCATCGGAGGCAGCAAACGCAGCCTGGTCTACAACGACCTCGACCCGGTGGAACCGGTGAAGATCTACGATCGGGGGATCATGGTCGACTCGAACCTGGATGCGCGGCGGGGGCTGTTGGTGAGTTATCGCACGGGCGACATCCACTCGCCGCACCTGCCCAGGGAGGAACCGCTGCAAAACGTCGTCCGCCATTTCGCCGAGTGCGTTCAGACCGCTCGGCGGCCGGTCACCGGCGGCGAGGCCGGCCTGCGCGTGGTCCGCATGTTGGAGGCGGCGCAGCGCAGCATCAAGGCCCAGGGAGGGCGGATCACGTTGTGATCCATCGTCCGCGCGATCGACATCGGCACTTTGCCCTTGGTCATGATCTCCGGTCAGGAACGAATCGCCTTCCGCCAATCGCCAGCGCACGGTGTACGGCGTGCGCACCAAGAGGTCCATTGGGAAAGGGGCGGGAAGCTGCCAGCGGATCTTGACGGCCAGGTCGTGCTGGTTGCGGGCGGGCATGACGACGAGCAAGTCCACGTCGCTGTCGGCGCTCGGCGTGCCCATCGGCACCTTGACCCCGCGATACCGGCGGGGCGTCGGACGGCTTGCTGCTCGATGGCCTGGGGGCGCGGCGGTTCGTGGCGATGGATGGTCTGTTGGTCCAGCCCCAACGGGGCGCGCTTGCCGCTCCCGCCACTAGCTTCCCAGCGGATCGTCGTCTACAATAGGGATTCCCGGCCTGCCCGTAATTCCCACCGTGCCGCCTCCCACCAAGCTGGTCGTTCATCATGCCGAGTTCGCGCCCCAGTGCATGGCGAGCGGAAGAAACGCTTTCTCGCCGGCGGATGTTGCGGCTTGGCGGGCTGGGCTGCCTGGGCCTGAGCCTGCCCCGGTTGTTTCACGCCCAGGCCGCCCAGGCGGCGGCCGACACGGTCAGTCTCAAGGCACGCATCAAGTCGTGCATTGTGATCTTCTATTTCGGCGGTCCGAGCCATATCGACACCTTCGACATGAAGCCCGACGCGCCGGCCGAAGTCCGCGGCGAGTTCAAGCCGATCGCCACAAGCGTGCCGGGCTTGACGATCTGCGAACACTTGCCACATACCGCGCGGGTCATGCACAAGTTGGCCTTGATCCGCGGCCTGAACCATAACATGCGGCTGCACGACGCGGCCTGCGTTCACACGCTCACCGGGCGGTTGCCGGCCCGCGGCGACGGCGAGAACTTCGTGCCGCCGGACGAAGCGACGTTGTTTCCGTCACTGGGGTCCGCGCTGACTTACCTGCGGCGCGATGAGGGCCTGACGGTGGTCAATGCCGCCTTGCCCTACGTGTTCCGCAACGTCGTTTCCACGCCGTGCCAGACCGGTGGATTTCTTGGCTCCGCCTACAACCCCTTCCAAATCAGCGGCGATCCTGAGGCGATGAACTACCAGGCGGACCTGCTGAGGTTGCCGCCCGGCTTGACGCTTGAGCGTGTCGCCGCGCGAACCGAGCTTTTGCGTCAGGTCGACGCCGGGACGGGCTTGGCCCCAGGCGCCGATCTTCGCCGGCTCCGCGTGTACTACCAAAAAGCGTTCGATCTGCTCGGCTCGGAGACGGTGCGCCGCGCCCTGGAGATTGAACGAGAAGATCCTCGGACGCGCGATCGCTACGGCCGCATCGCCGGGATGAGCGGCGCGCCGGGTGCTACGAACGGGGCGGAGCACGGCTTTGCGCGCAATCTGCGGGGGCAGAACTTGCTGCTTGCCCGGCGGCTGGTCGAAGCCGGCGTGCCGTTCGTGAACGTCCACGATTTCCGACAGCAGGGGCAGAATTGGGATGCCCACTCAAAAAACTTCGCTCAGCACAAGGACCACCTGCTGCCGTTGTGCGACCAGCCCTTGGCGGCGCTCATCGAGGATCTCGACGAGCGGGGCTTGCTCGACACGACGTTGGTGGTGGCCTTGGGAGAGTTTGGCCGGACGCCGAAGATCAACAAGGACGCCGGCCGCGACCACTGGCCCGACTGCTACTCCGCGGTTGTCGCCGGCGGCGGCGTGCGGGGAGGTTACGTCCACGGATCGAGCGACAAGCTCGGGGCCTATCCCGCCTCCGATCCGGTGAGCCCCGGCGATCTGGCCGCCACGATCTTCGCCGCCTTCGGAATCGCCCCCGCGACCGAAATCCACGACACGTTCGGCCGGCCCTTCAGGGTCGCAGAGGGGCGGCCGATCAACGAGCTGTTCGGCGGGCCCATTTGACGGCGCAGGGAGTAGAATCCAATCTTATGAGCCCATGCTTGCGTAACACCACCGCCGTTGTCCTTTGCACCGCCGTGGCGGCGTGTTGGGCCGGCTGCGGGAAAGAAGGAGGTTCCATGATGACCATCCCACTGCCTCTACGCTTTGGATGCTTTGCTCAAGCTGGAAGCCAAAGCAAACAAGGCGGAAGTTCTGAAGGCGATGAAAGGCCATGTGCTGGCCGAAGGCGAGTTGATGGGAACCTACAAGCGGTAACGGCCCAAGGAACGCTGACGCGGTTCATTGCGGTAGCCGGCTCGCTCGACCTCTTGGCCCGAAGATTAAGAGCCTATCCCATAACCGCCCAGCAGGCGGGACGCCTACACCACAATGGCGGTTTCGGGATAGGCTCTAAGCCGTTTCCGTCGTCTGCTCTCGCGGCTCAACCAACACGAGGCGGTGAATCCGCAAAGGAAGGCATTGGGCGACTCGTCGCGTGCCGATTTGTCGATCGTTCCGGAAACGATGACCTCGGCGAATTCGGCGGGAGAATGGCATGGGTTTATTTTACGTCAGCGCCCTGGTACAATCACCCGTCGCAGTGTGCGCCGGTAGCGCTCTGCCGCGCAGCGGTCGGGCCTTCGGCCTGCCGCGGATCGACCATCGTTTAGCGCAACCATGTGTCGATCCAAATTGTCGCCGGCCCCTGTTGGCCGGCCGATTCCAACCAGTACCCCGCCGTGGCGCCGCTTGGTACGCAATATCCGGATGAACCTCATTTTTCAACCACCCCAAAACAGCTACAGCTTCGGGATCGGCACGAAAGCGACAAATCCCCGCCGTTTCGGCGGCGGAATGCCGGTTCTGTATCCGCATCGCGCCCCGAGCCGCGGCGCTGCGCGAAAAAAAAACGATTCCGAAACCCCTCCCAAAGAGATCCAAAAGAGCGTGGGGTAAGGCGAAGTGTGGCGCGGCAATGGGATGCCGCTTTCGCGGCTCGCTCAGACGTCATGGGGTATTCGGAAGTCGTTTTTTTTCGCTTCGCCGCCGTTTTGATTTTTGCACGTTCGTTGCTGCGCAACGAGCGTGCTTTTTTCTGGAAAATGATCCCTACCCGTTCGTGGGCCGCCCTGGGACCCGGTGAGCTTGCGCCGCGGGCTATTCCCTTATTCCCTCGTCACGAATTCATCCAGATTCAAGAGCACGCGCGCCAAAGCCGTCCAGGCGGCGGCTTCGGCGGGCGTGGTATCGGAGGGGCGGTCGGCCGGGGCGACCGACGCGGCATCGGCGCCGGCCGCGCTGAACTCGCGGCGCTGCGAATCGAGCAATTGGCCTAACCGCGCGGCTTCCTTGGCCGACGGTTCGCGCGCGAAACAGAGCCGGAACGCCTGGCGAATGCGCTCGGCGTCGGCAGGAGAGGGCGCTTCGCGCAGCACGCGCGTGGCGAGCGCCTGGGCCGCCTCGACGAATACGCGGTCGTTGGCCAAGGTCAGCGCTTGCAGCGGCGTGTTCGAACGGACGCGCCGCGTACACGACGTGTTGGCGTCGGGGGCGTCGAACGTCATCAGGAACGGGTAGGGACTGGATCGCCAGAAATACGTGTACATCCCGCGGCGGTAACGGTCGGGACCGTTGGTCTCGTTCCAATATTTGACCTGCTGCGTGAAGCGATAGATGCCCTGCGGTTGCGGAGGGTAGACGCCCGGCCCGCCGATCTCGCGCGTCAACAGGCCCGCCGCCGCCAAGGCCGCGTCGCGAATCACCTCGGCGTCGAGCCGCAGGCGCGGCATGCGGGCCAGAAGCTTGTTGTTCCCGTCGCGCTCGGCCAGGTCCGCGCGATACGCCGACGACTGACGGTACGTGGCCGAGGTCACGATCAGCTTGTGCATCGATTTCCAGCGCCAGCCGCGTTCGATCAACTGCCCGGCCAGCCAGTCGAGCAGTTCGGGATGGGTCGGCGGACTACCCTGCGTGCCGAAGTCGTTTTCGGTGTCGACGATCCCCTGGCCAAAGTATTGCTGCCAGAGTCGGTTGACGGTCACTCGCGGCGTGAGCGGGTTGTTCGCCGCGACCAGCCAACGGGCCAGATCGAGCCGGGTCGGTTCACCACCCTCGCCGGCCGCCAGCGGCGGCAGCACATGAGGCACGCCGGGCTTCACCGTCGCGCCTTTGCGCAGGAAGTCGCCGCGGATGTGGATGAAGTTCTCGCGCGGCTGGGCGCGCTCCTTCATCACCAACGACGTGGTGATCGACGAGGCCAGTTGCTTTTGCCGCTGTTTGAGATCCGCATGGACGACATTGAGCGGAATGCGCTCGGGATCGAACTGCTTGAACTCTTCGGCCAGATCCTTTTTCTGCTCGTCGGTCCGCCGCTCGACGGGCACCGCCAGGAGCTGGCGCGCTTTTTCCGGCAAGACCGGCGCCTCGGGCCCCGCGCCGGCCGCCGAAAGCCGCAACTTCTGTTCCCATTCGGCCTGGCGCGAACCGGCGCTCACGTCGACATCTTGCAGCCGCTTTTCAACCTGGGCGATTTCGGCCAACAGCGCCGGCTCCTCCTTGGCCTGCTGCGTGGTCGGCACGGAGAATGCCGGTTCGTCGGCGTTGTTCAGCAGGGCGAAGAACTGGTAGAACTCGCGCTGCGAGATCGGGTCGTACTTGTGGTCGTGGCAACGGGCGCAGCCGATCGTCAGCCCCAGGAACACCGCGCCCGTGGTGCTCACGCGGTCGACCACCGCTTCGACGCGGAACTGTTCGGGGTCGGTGCCCCCCTCTTCATTGACCAGCGTGTTGCGGTGGAAGCCGGTGGCGATGACCTGTTCGATGGTCGCGCCCGGCAGCATGTCGCCGGCCAGTTGCTCGACGGCGAACTGGTCGAACGGCAAATTGTGGTTCAGCGAGTCGATCACCCAGTCGCGGTACTTCCAGATCGAACGGCCACCGTCGATCGTATAACCGTTGGAGTCGGCGTAGCGGGCCTGGTCGAGCCAGTGGCGTCCCCAGCGTTCGCCATAGTGCGGCGAGATCAGCAACCGATCGACGAGTTGCTCGTAGGCGTCGGGCCGCGGGTCGGCCAGGAACTGTTCGACCTCCGCCGGCGAAGGGGGCAGCCCCAGCAGGTCGAGCGAAAGCCGCCGGATGAGCGTCACGCGGTCGGCTTCAGGTGAAGGCGTCAGCCCTTCGGCTTCCAAGCGTGCCAGGATGAAGGCGTCGATCGGATTGCGCACCCAAGCGGCGTTGCCGACCGAAGGAATCGCCGGATGAGCAAGCGGCTGAAACGACCAGTGCCGGGCGGCGCCACCCTTGGGGGACGCGGGCGCGTCGTCGGCCGGCGCCGCGGCCCCCTGGTCGATCCAGGCCTTGAGCACGGCGATCTCGCCGTCCGACAGTGGCGGGCGTTCGGGCGGCATTTTTTCCACGTCGCCGGTGCCCATGACGGCGGCGATCAGCAGGCTTTCGCCGCTCTTGCCGGCGACCACCGCCGGGCCGTTGTTACCGCCTTGCTGGGCCGCGGCGACCGTATCGAGCCGCAAGCCCGACTGTTGCGCGTCGGCACCGTGGCACTCGTAGCAGTGCCGGGCCAGAATCGGCCGCACGTCGTTGCCGTAATCCACCGGCTCGGCCGCGACGGCCGGCGCGGCAATCATCGCAAGGCAGGCAAATGATAGGAGGAACGAGCGTATCATCCAGGGGGCTCCCAGGAGGGAATGGAGCAGTTATGGCGGGCGTAGTTTGGCATCACCAAGTATAACGGTATTCTACCATGGATCGCTTTCCGCCAAAACCATTTTCCAATACAATCCATGGGCGTGGTTTCACGGAAACGTACGTCCGAGTTGCGAAGAACGAGGATCATGGCATGGCCACCGTCGAACGCAATACGACGTTGATCGCCCAGCGCCCCATCGTTCTTTACGCTGTTCCTTGGGAGACCTACCTGTCGCTGGCGAAGGCGAACGGCGATGGACCGGTGCGATTGACCTATGACCAAGGGATGCTCGAAATCATGGCGCCATCCTATTTTCACGAACGGTTGAGCCAATTCATCGACCGTCTGATCGGGGTTCTGACCGAGGAGCTTGGCGTGGAGATGTCCAGCGGCGGATCGACCACGATGCGCAGCGAGCCCGCGCGTCGAGGGGCGGAAGCGGACCAGAGCTACCATATCCGCCACGAGGCCGCCGTCCGTGGTCAGCGAGAATTCGATCCGGCCACGCCGCCCGACCTGGCCGTCGAGGTCGACATCACATCGAGTTCCTCGAAGCGGCTGCCGATCTACTCCTCGCTGGGTATCCCCGAGGTCTGGCGGTACGATGGCGAACGACTTGCATTCATGGCCCTGCAAAGCCACGGCGAGTACCGCCCAGTGACGCTGAGTTTGAGCTTTCCGCGGCTTTCGACGGGCGATCTGGATCCGTTCTTGGCGGAATTCGACAACGTCGGGGAAAACTCGTTGGTCGCCAGGTTCCGACAATGGGTCCGCCAGTCGCTGTTGCCACGGTCGACGGAATAGCCTTCAAATGGCCTAGCCCGGATTTATTCATGGTCCGGGGGGGAACTCGCGCACTGTGCTGTAGCAGAATTCGCAAGAATTCCGGCGTAACTCGCGTCCACGGCCTGACTTCTTGCGAAGCCAGCTACGGAACCATGAATAATCCGGGCTAGACCGGATTTATTCATGGTCCGGGGGGGGAACTCGCGCACTAGGCTGTAGCAGAATTCGCAAGAATTCCGGCGTAACTCGCGTCCACGGCCTGACTTCTTGCGAAGCCAGCTACGGAACCATGAATAATCCGGGCTAGACCGGATTTATTCATGGTCCGGGGGGGAAGTCGCGCACTAGGCTGTAGCAGAATTCGCAAGAATTCCGGCGTAACTCGCGTCCACGGCCTGACTTCTTGCGAAGCCAGCTACGGAACCATGAATAATCCGGGCTAGACCTGGTACTCCTGCCCTTCAAGGAGCCCCGGCTGCGGTACGGGGTACTTGCCGTTGGCGTTGCGCGACAGCGGAGCGGGCGAGTCCAGCGTCAGCTTGTCGACGTCCGGAGCGAACTCTTGCTCGCAGTTGAGCATTTGCTCGTAGGTGATCAACCGGCCCGTGTGGCAGGCCATGCGGCCCATCGACGTCACCAAGCTCGCCTCGGCGCCGCGCTTGGCCTCGTTGTAGGGGCTGTCGCTACGGACGGCCGCGATCAGGTCGTTCCATTCAAGCTGATAGGGGTTCGGTTCGTTCGGCGGGAACTGCCATGTGAGCTTGCCGCTGTCCATGTTCTGGCCCTGGTAAATGCGGCACTTGGCCGGCACATGCCCCGCCGTCGAGATGACGCCCAACCCCTTCGTGCCGTGCGCGAAGCTGGCGAACTCGTCCTGGCAACCCGGGATGTTCCGTCCTTCGAGGAACAATTTGGCGCCGTCGGCGAACGTGTATTCCACCGAGTAGGAATCGAAGTTCTGGTCGACGTAATCGCCGCGAAAGTGCCGGCCGCCGCTTCCACTCGCCTGCACCGGCCAGGAGTCCTTCATCCAGCAGCACTCGTCGATGTTGTGGATCAGGAAGTCGCTGTAGCTACCGCCGCTGGCCCAGAGAAAACCGTGGAAGTACCTCACCTGGTAGAGCAGTTCGGTCATGTCGCCCTTGGGCGGCTCGACAAAGCAATCGGCGACCGGCCCGCTCATGCGGTAGGCCCGCAGCATCAGGATGTCGCCCAGTTCGCCCCCCTTGATCCGCTGGTACAGTTCGCCGCGGGCCTTGCAATGGCGGCACATCAGGCCCACGCCGACCTTGAGGTTCTTCTTCATCGACTCTTCGGCCAGGAGCAGCATCTTGCGCGTGCTGGGACCATCGACGGTGGTCGGCTTCTCCATGAAGACGTTGATCCCCTTCTCGATGGCGTAGCCGAAGTGGACCCAGCGGAAAGCCGGGGGGGTGGTGAAGAGCACGATGTCGCCGGGGCCAAGGCAGTCGATCGCCTTGCGGTAGGCATCGAAGCCAATGAACCGGCGGTCGGCGGGCACGTCGACCTTGTCTTTGAATTCGGTGTTCAAGTTTTCAAAACTGGCCTGAAGCTTGCTGGGGAAGACGTCGGCCATGGCCACCAGCTTGATCGGACCGTTCTGGACCCGCAGCGCGTCGGCCGCGGCGCCGGTCCCTCGCCCGCCACACCCGACCAATGCGAGACGGATCGTGTTGTTCTCGGCGGCATGTACCTTGGGAATCGCGACGCCCAACAGGGCGGTCGCGGCGGCCGCACGGCCCGTGAACTTGACGAACTCGCGACGCGACGTGGCGCCGAACTCAGGCGTGGTCATGGCAGGTCTCCAAACCTAGGGGGTGGGCAATATCGACTGGAAGGCAACCTATCCCAGAACCGCCATTGTGGTGTAGGCGTCCCGCCTGCCGGGCGATCCTGAGATCGACTTTAAGTATCGCAGGTAAATCTCCCGATTGCAAGCCACCGTGATGGGACGGTTGATCGAATTGGACTACGGTCCCGCGTGCGTCTCGAAGTTCCCACCAACCACGGGCTCGGCGGCCCGCGGGCCTTCGAGGATCGCCACCTGGGGGCTCGAACGACGCCGGGAGGAGGCGTAGGGATTTTCGATCACCCGCGGCGCCATCGTGACGCGCTCGGCGGCCCGCTTGGGCGATGAGCGGCGTGGCGCGTGCGGATTGACCATCAGCCTCGGCTCGGGCGGCATGATCTCCGGGGTCATGAAGCCTGGCGGATAGGCGAACGGGCTATATCCATACGTGCGCGCCACGGGCAAGCTGTAATACACCGGCGGATGGAGTGAATAGTACGGAACGGAATCCATGCCGTACATGTTGCTGGGCAAGTTGAACAGGTAAAAGCCGTTCGACCCGCCGCCGAATTGAGCGTGAGCGGCCGACTCCCATGTTCCCCAGACGACGACGGCGCACAACAGCCAACGGAATTTGACGCGCGGATTCATGGCACTGACCTCGGATTTGCTTGGCCCCTACTGTTCCAAGCTAATCTGAACCGCCCGCCATGCAATCACAATTCTGCCATGCAATCACAATTCCGGCCATTTTCAGGGAGTTTTCACGTCATCGCCCTTTTCATCGGGCGCCGCTTTCCCACGATCAATCCCTGGCAACTTGTCAGGCGCCGGCGCCTTGTCGCTGGTTGGTAACTTGTCGCGTTCCGGCGCCCGGTACGGCTTATCCATGCCCGGCACTTGGGTGGGGTCGTAAACCACGCGCCCAAGCTCCTCGGGTTTGGGCGGACTCGGCGCGCAGCCGGTCAGGCTCAGGAGAAACAGAGATGCCAGCATCGTCGTTCGGTACATTTCGGTTCTCCGTTGTCGTCGAGGCCAGGTTGCCCGCGCCGCGCGGTATTATCGGGCATCGAGCGAGCCGGTGCAAGCCTACTGGCCAATGACGCCGGGTCTCTGGTAAACTATCTAGTTCACGCGGCCGACACTCCCGTATTTCTTTGGAGCACAATCCATGACACACCTTTCGCGACGACGGTTCCTTGAAGAAACCATGCTTTCCGCGACGGCCGCGGCCTTGGCCGGCGGCGCGCCCGCGAAACTCCTGGCCGACGAGCCGAAACAGAGCAGCAGCCCCAACGAACGGTTGAGCGTCGCCGTGATCGGCGTCAATGGCCAAGGCAACAGTCACCTGGCGGCCTACTCGACCCGCAAGGACACCGAGGTGACCTATGTCTGCGACGCCGACTCCGACGTCGGCGCGAAACGCGCCGCCGAAACGGGCGAGCGGCAAGGGCGGACGCCCAAGTACGCGCGGGACTTGCGCGAGGTGTTCGACGATCCGTCGGTCGACTGCGTCAGCACGGCCACGCCGAACCACTGGCACGCCCTGGTGAGCATCTGGGCCATGCGGCAGGGCAAGGATGTGTACGTCGAAAAGCCCGTCAGCCACAACGTCAGCGAGGGGCGGCGGATGGTCGAGACCGCGCGCAAGTACCAACGCATCTGCCAGACCGGCACCCAGTGCCGTTCGATGCCCGGCACCATCCAGGCGATCGAATACGTGAAGGCCGGCAAGATCGGCCAGGTCAAGGTGGCGCGCGGGCTGTGCTACAAGAGCCGGACGTCGATCGGTCCCAAGGGTGAATACCCGGTGCCCGCGGGCGTCGATTACAACTTGTGGCTCGGACCCGCCCCACTGCATGCCTCCCACCGCCGCAAGTTTCATTACGACTGGCATTGGTTCTGGGATTACGGCTGCGGCGACCTGGGCAACCAGGGCATCCACCAGATGGACATCGCGCGCTGGGGGTTGGGCGTCGATACGCTTTCGAAGGGAGTGCTGAGCTATGGCGGACGGTTGGGCTACGAAGACGCCGGCGAAACGGCTAACACGCAGACGATCATCCACGACTATGGAGACAAGTCGCTGGTGTTCGAAGTCCGGGGCTTGCCCACCGACGCGCTGCGCGGAGCGACGGTGGGCGTGATCTTCGAGGGGAGCGAAGGGTACGTCGTGCTCACCAGCTACAACAAAGGGGCGGCCTTCGACCTGGATGGCAAGATGGTCGCCGTGTTCGAAGGCGTTGGAGACCACTTTGGCAATTTTCTCGACGCCGTGCGCAGCCGCCGGCACGAGGATCTGCGCGCCGACATCGAGCAAGGCCATCTCTCCAGCGCCTTATGCCACCTGGGCAACATCTCGTACCGGCTGGGGTCGCCCGTCGCGATGGCGGAGGTCACCGCGCGGCTCGGCGAGCGTTACCACGCGGCGGAAGACTTTGAACGGTTCGTCAAGCATCTGGCCGACAACAACGTGCCCGCCGACACGACGAAAATCCAATTCGGCGAACCGTTGGTCATCGACCCCGCGACCGAAACGTGCGTCGGCAACGAGCGGGCCAATGCCATGCTCACGCGCGAGTACCGCCCGCCGTTCGTGGTGCCGGCGGCCGGGCAGGTGTGAGTGGGAGGAAAGGAGAAAGGAGAAAGGAGAAAGTCGACAGCGGCAGTCGGTGAGAGGGACGCGTCTTGCAAGACCGCGTCCACATCGTCCTCGCGGCCGATCGCCCGTAGAATGTCCTGCAAAGATATTTCGCGAGACGTTCTCTCGACATAACGTCGACGCCTCAAGCGGGGCGTTGAAAAAAAGGGGCGTCTCGATACGCTAAAGGCCATCGTGACACTGGAACCCTCGATCCGCCTGCTGTATGAATCGGGCCCGTGCCTGGTGGTGCATAAACCGGCGGGGCTGGCCACGCAGGCGCCGCCGCAGTACGACAGCCTTGAGACGCGGCTGAAACAATGGCTGGCCGCGCGCGCTCCGCGGCCGGGACCGGTGTACCTGGCGGTGCCGCACCGGCTCGACCGGCCCGTTTCGGGAGCGATGCTGTTCGCCACGCGCCGCCGGGCGGGTCACCAGCTCAGCCGGCAGTTCGAGCGCCGCGAAATCCGCAAGATCTACTGGGCCTGTGTCGAGGGCCGAGTCGAGCCGGCCGAAGGAACCTGGACCGACCAGCTTCGCAAAATCCAGGGCCAGCCACGGGCCGAGTTAGTGTCGGCCGACGATCCCGAGGGGCGCCTCGCCATTTTGCACTACCGCACACTCAGCGCGGCGCCGTGGGGAACGTGGCTGGAAATCGAGTTGGAGACCGGCCGCACGCACCAGATTCGCGCGCAGGCGGCGGCGCGCGGGCACGCCGTGCTGGGCGACACCTTCTACGGGGGCCGAATCTCGTTTGGCCCGCGACACGACGAACCGCGGCTAAGGGCCATTGCCCTGCACGGACGAAGCATTGCGTTTCGCGATCCGTCGAGCGACGAGTGGGTGACGATCACCGCGCCGTTGAGCGATGATTGGACGGCGCTGGAATTCCCGGCCGATCCATCCTGACGGTTCCTTGTTCCCACGCTCCGCCCTCGAACGCGAACCTCACCGTTCGTTCGGATCATCGGCGCGGCCAATTCGTCGGGTGACGCACGGGTTTGTTTTTTTTCGGCATCGCGCGGCGCGGCCCACTGTGCGACGATTTCGCCGGCACTGCGGCGTCGTCGCCGCCTTGCCACGGCGTTCACGCGCCGCCCGACCACCCCTTCCGTCCGTGGGACGTGGCGCCGCGGAACGGTAGGCTAAGTCTTAGGGGCCGCGGCGCGGCCGAAGATGTGTTCCCAACAAGGAAACGCGCGATGGCGGCGTTACATTTTACCCAACAAGTTCCTTGCGCGCGGAGTTTGGAAAAATTATTGAATATCGCGCTCAAGTGATGGACTCGTCGCGGCGTTTTTGTTGATAATCGGCGCGATGCACTCGGCTGATCCGCGCCGCGCTGGAAGGATGACCGCCATGAGCCAACTGACCGTCTCGCACCTGTTCGACACATTTCAATCACTCCAGTCGACGCAAGGGCCGCGCGACCCGGCGCGCTTCAGGCCGCTGAGACCCGACCATTGGGTGGGTGAAAAACTTGGCTGGCTCTCGTCGGCCGAGAGGACGGGCTTCGGCCTGATCGGCGCCGACGACCTGGCCGCGGCGGTGCGAGGGACATTCGACTCGCGCTACGACCGCGTGCTGGGTACGTCGGCGATGGGCGCCGCGGCCGAGTCGTCTCGCGAACTGCGGTTCGACGGCGAACATCGCCTTCCCACGCCGGCCCACGGCGCCGACGAGCCGGCTACGGAGGGTTCCGCCGACGAAGCCGCCGAACTGTTGACCCAGGGGCTGGGCTTGGCGCTGGCGCGGGATGCGTTGGGCGGCGACCATTGGATCGTGGTCGTGCTCGATCTGGGGCAAGTCGGCGCCGGGCCGTCGTCGGAGTTGCTGGCGGCGCTGACGCGGCTGCGCCGGTTCCTGATCGTCTGCTGCGACCAGCGGGAATCCAGCGCGGCCAACGGTAACGATCCTATCAACGGCGCCGGCAATTCCGCGGCGCGCCTTGGCCGCGCGTCGGCGCCTCCCTGGTTCGACCGCGTGTCTTCGGAGAAAGGGCTGGCCTACCTGGGGCCCGTGGGGGGGGTCGAACTCGATGGCCTGCTCGCGGTTCTCGAAGCGTTGAAAGCCATCGAGCAGCCCACGATTCTGCACCTGCGGCTCAGGCGAGACGACGCGGCGCCCGACCGCCCGGCCTTCGATCGCCCGGCCGCTCCGAATGGAGCGATCCGCGCGAAAACGACGACGTTGCCGATGGCGCCAGGGGCCGGAATGCCCGCCGCCGCCGCCGACCTGGCCTGCGAAACGGCGCCAGGGCCTGACCAGCTCGCGCACGAGCGGCGGCAAGTCCTTGCGCGGCGGCTAACGCCGACGATCAGGCCCTGGGTCGAACGGTACGCGAAACTGGGGAAGCGTGGCCTATATTTGTGGAAATGGTGCTTCCACGGCCTTCACCTGACGGCGTTGCCGTGCGTCGCTCCCCAATGGCGCAGCCACGCCTGCGAGACGAAATTCCTGGGGGGGATGCTCAACGTCCTGGTGGACGACGTGTCGGACCAGCAAGCCAACGGGGCGCTGCTCGAAGAACTGCTGAGAATCACGGCGGGAGGTCAAGCCGACTTGACGGGCCTTCCGCCCGCCGACCGGGATTATGCCAACTTCACCGCCGAGTTGTGGCGGACCTATTGGGATCGTGCGCGAGAATACCCCTTTTTTGAAGTTTACCATGAGTTGCTCCGCTACGATCTGGCGCAGTTGTTCAACACGGTGCGTTACTCGCAGTTGTTGAAGCACAATCTGTGTTTGTTGAATCTGGTGGAACACGACCATTATTCGCCCCAGGGCATGGGTGTCATGACGTTCGCGACGCTGGATCTGATGTGCTCGCCCGGCTTTCAGTCGCACGATCTGGGGCGGCTGCGCGAAGCCGTGTGGCACGCCCAGTGGATGGCGCGGATCGGCAACATGCTCACGACCTGGCGCCGCGAGATCGCCGACCGCGATTACACGAGCGGCGTGTTCGCGCGGGCCGTGGCCGAGAGCGACCTGACCGTGGACGAGTTGTGCCAAGGGGATCCGCAACGGATTCAGTCGGTCATCGCGGGGGGCGACCACGAGCGGCACTATCTGCGGCGCTGGTCGCACCATCGTGATTGCCTGCGTGGAATGGCGCCCGGCTTGCGGTCGTTCGACTTGGGTCCGTGGATCGAGGGGTTCCAGCACCTGCTGCTCAGTGAATTGGGGAGCCGCGGCGACAAATGACCGAGCGCATCGCCAACCCGCCCGTCGCATCGCCGCGCCCTCCGGCGCCGACCGCGTCGTTTTCCGAGCGCGCCCTGTCAAGACTCGGCGGGCACTACATCGTGACGATGGTGCTGGCGACTCGTGTCTTCGGCTCGGTGGGCGGGTTTTTGGTTTTGTACTACGTCAACCTGACCACCGAGTTGCCGCCGGTCATGCGGGGGCATTTCGACGTCTTGGGCGCGGCGATGGTCGTGTTGGCCGTGGCCTTGACCGTGCCCTTGGCGCTTTGGGAGACGCGCGCGCTGCGCCGCGTGCTCTGGCGCTTGCGGCGGGGCGAGCCGGTCGAGCGCGAGTTGGGGCGCCGCGCCGGTGGCGAGGCGGTGCTGTTTGCCAGCCGCTTCCAGTTGGACCAGGCGGTGCTGGTTCCGCTCTTGTCGGTGCTGCCGATGTGCCTCTACCTGCGAATCGTCTTCGAAGCGCCCGCCTACATCCTGGTGCAGGTGACCATCGCCACCTTCCTGGCGATCGCCTCCGTGTTGCTGATCACGTTCTTCGCCAGCGAGCGCGGGATGATTCCCGTCACACGGCGCCTGCTCGCGCAAGGCATCGACGTCCCCTTCGACGAACTGCCGGCCAGCCGGCTGAAGCGGCGGATGAACGTTTGCTTCAGCCTCGCGATCGTCGTCACGGTCCTGATGATCGGAGCCTTGGCGAATCAACGGGCGAAGGACATCATCCGCAAGCCCGATTCCCAAGAGAAAACCGTCGCGAACTTGCAGGAGCACATCGTTTTCATCTCGGTGGCGGCCGTGGCGATCGGCTTTGCGCTTTCGAGTGTATTGGCCCAGTCGGTGGCCTCGCGGGTGGGAAACCTGGTCGAGGCGATGAAGCGCGTCCAGCAGGGGCAATTCGACGAACGGGTGCAGCCGACCGGCAACGACGAAATCGACGTTCTGGCACGGCAGTTCAACGCGATGGTCGAGCAACTCTGGCAAAACGATCACACGATCCGCGACCTGAACGTCAACCTGGAATCGAAGGTCAAGCGCCGCACTCGCCAGGTTTCCAAGAGCCGGCGGACGCTCAAGCGGTCTCTGGCGAAGCTGCAAGAGCACGACCGGCTCAAGACCGAATTCTTTTCGAACATCAGTCACGAGTTGCGGACGCCTTTGACGATGATCCTGACCCCGGTCGAGCGGCTGCTCGAAAAGCACGCGGCGGCGTTGCCCTCCGGCGCGGTTTCGATGCTCGACATGGTGCGACTGAATGGGAACCGCCTGTTGGAGTTGATCAACAAGCTGCTCGACTTCTCCAAGCTCGAAGCGGGCCGGATGAAGCTCAAGCTCGGGAGGCTCGACGTCAACGGTCTCGTCGGCGAGTTGGTGGCCGCCGCGACCCCTCTGGCCGAACAGCGCGGCATCCAGCTTCGCTTCGCCGCCGACCCGACGCTGCCGGTGTTCGCCGCCGACAAGGACAAGATCGACGTCATCGTCAGCAACCTGCTTTCGAACGCGATCAAGTTCACGCCCGCCGGTGGCGGTATCTCGCTCGAAACGCTGCGCGCCGATGACCGCGTTTGGGTCACCGTCAGCGACAGCGGCATCGGCATCGACGAGTCCGACTACGACCGCATCTTCGAGCGCTTCGTGCAGGTCGACGGTTCGTCGTCGCGCGAGTTCAGCGGCAGCGGACTGGGGCTTTCGCTGGCCAAGGAACTCATCGAGTTGCACGGCGGACAGATCTACGTCCAGAGCCAAATGGGCCAGGGTACCCGCTTCTGGTTCGATCTCCCGTTGACGGCGACATTCGACGTGGAAGGCGGATCGACGGACGTGGCCTCGCCCTCGCGCCGCGCGCGATTCGCGGATCTCGACTCCTGCCGCCTCGAGGCCCCCGCGCCCGAAGAGCCGCCCGCGCCGCGCGCCGGCGCCGGCGAAGGGCTGGCGACGGTGCTGGTGGTCGACGACAGCGCGGAAATGAGGGCCTTGCTCGGCGAAATTCTGCGGGACGACTACCGCGTGCTGTTCGCGCGCGACGGCGCGGAGGGGATGGAGCTCGCGTTGCGGGCCTTGCCCGACCTGATTTTCTCCGACGTCATGATGCCCCAGGTGGATGGCCAGGAATTCTGCCGCCGCATTCGCGCCGAGCCCCGCACCGCCCGCACCGCCTTCGTACTGCTCACCGCCCGGGCGGAGCTGGCGATGAAGATCGACGGGTTGAACTGCGGCGCCGACGACTACCTGACCAAGCCCTTTGAAGAGAAGGAGCTCAAGGCCCGAGCGCGGTCGCTGTTGAAGCTTCGCAAGCTGCACCAGGATCTCGACAAGCGGAACCGGGAGCTGGAAGCGGCTTACCAGGAACTGACCGCGATGCAGGGGCAATTGTTGCAATCGGAAAAGATGAGCTCGCTGGGACAGCTCGTGGCCGGACTGGCCCACGAGATCAACAACTCGATCAACGCGGTCTACAACGGCATCAAGCCGCTGGAGATTTCCACCCGCCGCTTGCAGGGGCTGCTGTCCGGCCCGGACGTGCGCTGCGAAGGGACCACTCGCGCCGAGGTGGATCAGTTGTTTACGAGAGTGTTCTCGCTGGCCGGCGCGATCGAGAGCGGCGCCGGCCGCACGGCGCGGATCGTCGCCGACCTGAAGACCTTCTCGCACCCCGGCAACGAGGACTTCGACGACTTCGACCTGCGCGAGGCGCTCGACCTCTGCCTGAACCTGCTGTTCAGCCAGGTCAAGCACCGCGTGCTGCTGCAGCGGGATTACGGCGACGTCGGCACCGTGCATGGTCCCTACGGCAATCTCAACCAGGTCTTCATGAACATCCTCAACAACGCCCAGCAGGCGATCGAAGGGGAAGGCGAAATCACCATCACGACGCGCCAGCGGGACGAGATGGTGAGCGTCAGCGTTCGCGACACGGGGCCGGGCATTCCCGAGCACGTTCTGGGGCGGATCTTCGACCCCTTCTTCACGACCAAGGAGCCGGGCGTCGGCACCGGGCTGGGGCTGTCGATCAGTTACGGCATCATCGGCAAATTGGGCGGCAACATCCAGTGCCGGAACACGCGCGGGTCCGGCGCCGAATTCATCGTGACGTTTCCGCGCGTTTCACAACCCATCGAGCCGGACTCGCGGGACGACCACGATCCAGCCGAACGAAACCACGTATTCGCAGGGTGGGCGCCGCCCACCAACACAACTGATGTAGGGTGGGCGCCGCCCACCAACACAACTGATGTAGGGTGGGCACCGCCCACCAACACAACTGAAGCGGGGCAGACATGAAACGAGACATTCTCTACGTCGACGATGAACGGGACAACCTGGTGGTGTTCGAAGCCTCCTTCGACGACGTCTACCAGATCCACGCGGTCAACAGCGCGCGCAAGGCGCTCGAATTGCTCGAGCGGCGGCCCTTTCCCGTGGTCGTCGCCGACCAGCGGATGCCGGTCATGACCGGCTCCGAATTCTTTGAGGCCATGCGCCGCAAGCACCCGCACACCAAGCGGGTCATGCTCACCGGCTACGCCGACTCGAAGGCCATGCTCGACGCCATCAACCAAGGCCAGGTCTACTATTTCATCAAGAAGCCTTGGCAAAAGCACGAGGTCCAGTCGGTGCTGACACGGGCCATTGAGGCGTACGACATGGCGATCGTCAACATGGCGCTGACCGACCGCCTGGTGGCGATCGACCGCTGCGCCGCCTTGGGCCGCTCCGCCGCGCGCATCGCCCACGAAATGGGCAACCAGCTCGGCACACTGCCGCTGTTGGAACTGATCGAGGAACAGTACGCCGACCACGCCGACCTGGTTCAAACCGCCGGTTTCGCGCGCGAAACCTACGAGCGGCTCGCGCAACTGGTGGGCGAGGTCAAGGCCTTCGTGCGTTTCGAGCAGGATGACTTGCCGCTTCAGGCCGTCGCGTTGGCCGAACTGGTCCACGAGCTCGTGGCGTTCCTGCGGTACGACAACAGCATTCCCCACGCCCGGCTTTCCGTGGTCGTCAAGGCCGAACCGACGATCCGCGCCAATCGTATCAAAATCCAGCAGGTGCTGGTGAACCTGCTCAAGAACGCCGCTCATGCGATCCGCGACCAAGCGGACGGTCGCATCGAATTGGCACTGGACGCCGACGGCTCCTCGGCCCTGTTGACCGTCCGTGACAACGGCCACGGCATGACGCCCGAGGTCGCCGGCCATATCTGGGAACCCTTCTTCACCACCAAGGGCGAAGAGGGCACCGGCCTGGGGCTGGACATCGTCAAGGGGATCGTCGAGGCGCACGGCGGCGAAATCGGCTGCCAATCGGCCACCGGCGCCGGCGCCGTGTTCACGCTCCGCCTGCCGTTGGCGGCGCCCACGCGAGCCCTGCCGCCTGTCTTCGTGTCCGCCGGAAGGGCATTTGGGACGCCCGCACCACAAACCTGCACTGCCGTCGGGTCATAAAAGGAGTAACGTCGCATGAAAATTCTGCTGGCCGGCCCACGCGGGTTCTGCGCGGGTGTCAACATGGCGATCGAGTCGCTCGAGCGCGCCTTGGCGGCGTACGGCGCGCCCGTCTACGTCTACCATGAGATCGTCCACAACCGGCACGTCGTCGAGGGCTTCCGCCGCCGCGGCGCGGTGTTTGTCGATTCGATCGCCGAGGTGCCGCGCGGCGGGTGCCTGATGTACAGCGCGCACGGCGTGTCGCCGGCGGTTCGCGAGGCGGCCCGCGAGCGCGGCCTGACGGTCATCGACGCCACCTGCCCGCTGGTCCGCAAAGTGCATTGGGAAGCGCAGCGCTTCGCCCAAGCGGGCTTCACCATCGTGTTGATCGGCCACCGCGGCCACGACGAAGTGGTCGGCACGCTGGGCGAGGCCCCCGAACGGATGCTTCTGGTGGAAACGCCCGACGACGTCGAACGGCTCGATGTGCCCGATACCGACAAGGTGGCCTACCTGACGCAAACCACCCTCTCGGTCGACGACGCCAACCAGATCGTCGAGCGGCTACGGCGCCGTTTCCCGCGCGCCGTCGGCAGCGCCAAGGAGGACATCTGCTACGCCACCCAGAACCGTCAAGAGGCCGTCAAGGCGCTGCTCGACGAGAGCGACGTGGTGCTGGTGGTGGGGAGCCACAACAGCTCCAACAGCAACCGCCTGGTCGAAGTGGCGCGCGAACAGCGCCGGACGGCGCGCCTTGTCGATGACGAGGGGGAACTGGAACTCGACTGGTTCACGCAGGACGACAACGTGCTGGTCACGGCCGGCGCCAGCGCGCCGGAGGAATTGGTGGGCGAGTGCGTCGCCTGGCTGCGCCGGCACTTTCAGGCGACCGTCGAAGCGCGCCCGCTGCGCGACGAACATGTGGAATTTCCGCTGCCCTTGGAACTGAGATGAATTCGAGCCTGCTCGTTTGAGGAAAACTACCATGTCCTACGTCAATTTGAGTTTGAGTCGGATCGGCGACTCCGAACTGGTGAGCCTCGAAGATTTGTCCGAAGTCGGCTACCTGGACCTTTCCGGCACCCAGGTGACCGACGCGGGACTGGAACATCTCAAGGGCCTGGCGCAACTGCGGATGCTGTTGCTCGCGGGAACGCGAGTCACCGACGCGGGAGTGCGCTGGCTGCAAGCGTTCCTGCCGGAGACAGCGATCCTGCGCTAGCAAGCCAGCGGATTACCTGCCTTTCCCCGTGTCGCCCCGCAGGCCGCCTTCGGCGGCCTGCGGGGCGACACGGACGGTGGGGATGCGGCCGCATTCGATCTAGAAACCAACGCTTGTCCCGACGAGACGCTCATGTGGACGACGGTCGGGGGCGCCCTCCCGGGCTCCGAAAAAACTGGCAAAACCGTACCTTTACCCGACGAAAGCTGCGGCGCGGAGGGCACAGATGGGCGTTGCGGGTGAAGAAGTCTTAACGCATCCAAAGCCGGGCAATCCGCCGAGACGGATTTCCTTGTCGGTACAGGTACGGTTTTGCCAGTTTTTTCTTGGGCATTTTCGGCTGCGCCGAACCGCGCAAAAGCTGATTTGCACCCGCCTGCTCAACGTCGTGTTAAATCGACGTTGACTTCTGGCAAGGCCGCGTGTAAAGTCCGCGGCCGTTTTCACGCAGGAGTGCCGATATGCCGCGGCTTTGGGTCGTTTTGACGGTCGTTGTCTTCTCGGCCGGGTGCGTCGCCCCGGGCACGGGGACGCCGAGCACCGACGGGGCGCTATCGTTCAGCGACGCGGAAAAAGTCCATGGCGTCGCCCTGGCCAGGCGATACGTCGAGGAGCAGGGCATGGCGCCGGGTCAGGCGACCTACCGGCTGGATGAGCGGATTTCCTCCGCCGACGCCGCCGGTTCGCAAAAGAAGTCTCGCCAAATGTTCGTCGTGGTCGAATTCGAGGACCGCGAGCCGTGGCGGCTTCTGGTGTTGCCCGACGGCACGCTGAGGCGAGTCGAAGCCACCGAAGCTCAGACCACCGAAGCGTCTCCGCCATCCTGATCCGCCATATCGCATCAGCCTTACCATTTGAGTCCGAACTCCTCGCCGCCGGTGCCACGGCCCATGCCGCCTTTGAGCGGCGTCGTGCGCTTCTTGGCCGGCGCGACGGGCGACTCGTCGGGTTCGGGCACATCGGGTTCGGCCTTCTTGGCCGCTTCGGGCCTCGCCATGAGCGCCTTCAGCGAAAGGCTGATCCGTTGCTGCTCGGCGTCGACCGACAGAACCTTGACCTCGACCTCCTGCCCCTCGGACACCACGTCGCTGGTGCGCCACACGCGGCCGTGGGCCAGTTCCGAAACGTGGACCAGCCCCTCGATGCCAGGCTCCAACTGCACGAACGCGCCGAAGTCCATGATCTTCGAGACCGTGCCCGTGTGCTTGCTCGTCACCGGGTACTTGTAGGCGGCGCTCGTCCAGGGGTTTTCGGTCAGGTCGCGGAAGGCAAGGCTGATCTTGCCGGTTTCGGAATCGATCTTCTTGATCTTCACCTTGATCGGCTGGCCGACCGTGAGCACCTCGTTGGGGTGTCGGACCCGTTGCCAGGAGAGCTGGCTCACATGCAGCAAACCGTCGATGCCGCCTAAGTCGATGAATGCCCCGTAGTCTTGCAGGCTGCGAACCGTCCCATCGCGAATGTCGCCTTCGTGCAACTCGGCCAGCAGTTTGGTCTTGGCTTCGGCCTTCTCGCGCTCCAGCACGGCCCGGCGGCTGAGCACGAGGTTCCGCTTTTCCGGCCTGGCCTCGGTGACGATGCAAAGTAGCGCTTCGCCGACGAACTGCGAAAAATCCTCAATGCGGAAAAGCGAGATCTGCCCTGCCGGGATGAAACCGCGGATGTGATTCACCTCGCATTCCAAACCGCCCTTGTTGTGCCCGGTAATCCTGGCCGAGACGAGCAGGCCCTCGGTCAATTGCGACCAGTCGGCCACCTCAACGGCCGCGCCCGGAAGCGAGAGCTGGTAGAGCCCCTCGTCGGCGTCGAAACGATTGACCATCACGTCCAGCACCGTGCCCGGCGGCGGCGATTCGGGAAACTGGCGCAACGAAAGGATCCCCTGATTACGCCGGCCAAGGTCGACGAACACGTTGTCGCGGTGGACGCTGGCGACGCGCCCCTCGACGCGCGTGTCGGGCTCCAACTCGCCGGCCGCGGCCGATGCTCCGCTCGCCGTGGCGGGGTCCAGCACTTCCTCGAGCGACAGGCCGCCCAGCGCGAGTTCCACTTCGAGCTCCAGTTCCGGCGAAAGCTGCTTGCGGATGCTGGGGACCGGCGTCTTTTTCGCCGGCGCCGCGTCCTCTGGCTTCGATTCGTCTGGCTTCGATTCGCCCGGCTTTGATTCGCCAGGCTTTGATTCGCCAGGCAACGGTTTCGGTTTCGCCTGGATTTTCGGGCTTTGCGGACGCTGCGTGCCGATTCGGATGCGTGGCGGCTGGTACGGGGCGGGTTTCGCCGGCGCGGCAGGCTCGGCGGCGCCGCTCGGCGCGGCAATGGGCGGCGCCGAGGTGGCGGACGCTTCGGGGGCGGCGGATACGTCGATCGGGTCGTTGCTCATCGCAAGCGGCTCTGGGGGTTGGAAGCAACTAATTCGGTTGGTGGGCGTTCCCACCCTACGATCCTCGTTCCCACGCTCCGCGTGGGAACACTTCTTCGGCCGCTCCGCGGCCCGTCATTGGCGAAGTCTCGCGTGTCGTCGCCGCTTCACGGAACGCCACGGAGGGCGTTCCCTACGGACACCATCGCAGCGACGATCCGAACCTTGAATGATGAACCTTGCATGATAGTTTAACACCCGGTTTCCGCGGATGGTAGTGAGGACTTGAAAATGCCAGCATTCGACTTCAATTCCGGGGGTAGGTTTTTTCGTTCCGCTCGCCTAAGCTAGAGAAATGCCGTTTCAATTCTACTGCCCGCAAGGCCACCTGCTGGAGGGACACGAATCCCAGATGGGCCAGCAGAGCCAATGCCCGATGTGCGGCATGGTCTTCGTGATCCCGGTGATGCCGCAGCAGGCTCCCGCCGCGCCGGCCGGCTGGATGCCCGGCTACGGCCAGCCCGGCGGGCAAGCGAACTATCCGCCCGGCGCGGCTTTTCAAGGGGGCGCGGCATATCCCGGCATGGCGCCAGGTTTCACCCCACCGCCGGCCGAGCCCGGTTTTCAGGGCGTGACGACGGGGCCGACGATCGAAGTTCCGCGGATTCAGACCGATCCGCGACAAGCCGCCGTGCCGGAGCCCACCGAAGTGGCCGAGCCGGCTGTCGAGGCGGCGCCTGAAAAGCAAGAGCCGCGGATCGTGCGGATTCCTTGCCCCCAAGGGCACGAACTGCAAACGCCGATGGACATGATCGGCCAGGACGTGCTTTGTCCGTTTTGCAGCGCCCAGTTTCATCTGAAGTACGAAAACAGCGTCGAGTACAAGGAAGAACAGGCCGAAAGTCAACGGCGCCGCGAGGAGCAACTGAACCAGACGGCGCTGAAATGGGCGATCATCGCCGCCGTGGTCGTCGTGCTGGGAATCCTATCCATGATCGTTTACCTGGCCGCCACCTCGCCCAGTTCGCCCCCCTCGTCCGTGCCGGCCGATGACGCGCCGGCCGATGACGCGCCGGCCGATGACGCGCCGGCCGATGACGCGACAAAGCCCCCTGCGGATGAGGACGACGGAACGTAACTTTACCGCGGCATGAAAGGAAACGGCGTGAGGCAGAAAACCGGAATGGCCAGCGAGACCCAGCCGGCGAGCGTCCGGAAGCGTCCGAGTTCGACGCGGTCGTTGGCCGTCGGCGGGTGGCGCGTGCCCAAGAGCACGATCAACACGAGCATCAAGGTCCACTCATAGCGCCCCGCCACGACGATGAAGGCCAAGGACACGGCCACCGCCGCCAGCGCAATCCAATGGGCGCGGCGGCCGAACAAGGCATAGGTCACATGTCCACCGTCGAGTTGGCCAATCGGCAGCATGTTCAATCCCGTGACCAGCATCCCGACCCAACTGGCCATCACCAGTGGGTTGGCATGCGCGATCAACACCGCCCCTGGCGGGTCGTCGGGGCGGAGCCAGGCGATCAGGAGTCGAAAGATTAAAGGGTCACCGAACATTCCCTCCATTTCGGGCCTGAAGTCGAGCGCGGTCGCCGAACGAATGCCGACCCAGGCCAAGGGCAAGGCCACGGCCAGCCCCGCCCAGGGGCCGGTCAGGCCGATGTCGAAGAGTTGCTTGCGATCGGCCTGTGAGCCTCGCATGCCGATCACGGCGCCCATCGTTCCCAGCGGTGAAATCGGCATGGGGATGAAATAGGGCAGACTGGCGGGCACATGGTATCGCCGGGCTTGAAGATAATGGCCCATTTCGTGGGCCAGTAGAATTCCCATCACGGCCGTCATGTAAACGACGCCCTGCCACCCATTCGCTCCAATCGTCCTGAACGGCGCCGCGAGATCGCCTCCCGTGACCGCCAACCAACCGTCCGACAGCGTCGTCAACAGATCTCCATTGGTCGCCGCCACCCAAAAGGTCGAAAGCGCGGTGGAGACGAACAGGATCAACGGTACTCTCAACCTCCACGGGCTTGGACGCGGCCGGGCCGCGGTGGTCATCGGCATGGTCGGCGCCGATTCCGGCGAGTTAGGGTCAAGCTCCATGTCCTTAAGATACCATACCAACCGAGCACCAGCACGCGCGAGTTCAGGTGGTCATCCGGCTCGGCTCGGGGCGCGCCGCGCAAGGAACGCGGCTTCGGCGCAGCCGAAACTGCGCAGGAAAAAACTGGCAAAACCGTACCTGTACGGACCAGGAAATCCGTCTCGGCGGATTGCCCGTCTTTAGACGCGTTAAGACAACGCTAGTGAAATCCGCGCTCACGCCGCGAAACGAGGCGCCGCGTACCGAGAGATGTCGTTTGTCACGATAACGCTCGAGGCGTGGCGCGAGATTGTCGAGGTGGCATACGAGGAGGCACTACTCGGCGACGACAGAGCGGTACGAAGACTAATCGCCCTCCGAGCATCGGCGCTGCGCGAAAAAAAACGACTCCGAAACCCCTCCCCAAGAGATCCAAAAGAGCGTGGGGCAGGGCGAAGGGGGGGGAGGCAATTGGATGCCGCTTTCGCGGCTGGCTCAAGACGTCATGGGGTATTCGGAGATCGTTTTTTTTCGCTTCGCTGCCGTTTTCGTTTTGCACGTCCGTTGCTGCGCAACGATCGTGCTTTCTTGCGTAAAATGATCCCTCCCGATTCGTGGGCCGGCACGGACCCGGTGAGCTTGCGCTGCGGGTTAGTGTAACGACCGTCTGCGCTCGTTTCCCCTGGACCAGATGCCGTTACCGCAGCCATCCTGGCCTTTGAGCGCCCTTAATCGTCGTCCGCGTCTTGATCGTCTTCGTCCGCCTCTTGATCCTCGTCGTCCAAGGCGAAGACGAACGGCGCCCGCACGGGCGGCGGCATGCGCGCGTGCTCGCCGCGGACGCTTTTCCAGACGATCTGGTTCAACAACAGGTCGTCGGCGGCGTCCTCGCGGCTGAAATCGAGCCGCGCCGATTGCTCCGCGCCCCAGCCCCGCTCGGGGTTCAGCGCGGTCAGGTCGACCTGAGCCGGACGGGTCTCGTAGGGGGCATGGTCGGGCCCGCTTCGAAACGACGCGTACATCGGCCGCGCCGCCGCGTCGAACTGGCTCATCGGCTCCAGGCCGAGGATCAACTCCATCGTCCGCAACATGCTGGCCGTCGAGTAGAGGTTCGAGTCGACCTCGCCGTGCTTGGTATGAGGGCCGATCACCAGCGCCACCGTGCGATGCGCATCGACGTGGTCCGAGCCGTTCTGGGCGTCGTCCTGGACCACGAAGATCGCCGTTTCACCCCAGAACTTCGACTTCGAGACCGCTTCGACCACCATCCCCAACGCCAGGTCGTTGTCGGCCACCATCGCGGTGGGCGTCGGTTTCCCCTTGGTCATACCGGCCGTGTGGTCGTTGGGCAGTCGCAGCGTGATGAAGGCCGGCCAATCGCCTTCCCGCTCGTACCGCTTCAACTCCTCGATGAACCGCTCGGCCCGTTTGACGTCGGTGTAATCAAGATCCCAGCCTCGGAACCGCGGGTCGAAGTGTCCTTCCAGCGACTTGAGCATCGCCTTGGCCGGATCGCCCGGCCGCGGGCCGTTGTCGACGAACTCGCCGTAGCTGCGGTAGCTTACGCCCGCCGCCAGACAGCGGTCCCAAAGGTATCCGCCCTCCGGCGTGGCGATCGCGAATTTCCCCTCGCTCGGATAAGTCATCTTCTTGGCGCCGCCGCGGTAGACCAGGGGCCAACTCTTCTCGACGAAGTCGCTGGCGTAGGCGGCCATCGTCCATTCGTGGCCGTCGGCGCTGACCTCGCTCTCGACGTAGAAGTTGTCCAACAAAACGAACTGTCGCGCGAGGGCATGGTGGTTCGGCGTCACGCGATCGGGAAAGATGCACAGGTCTGGATCGCCGTTTCCCTCGCGGACGTCGCCGAACACCTGATCGTAGGTGCGGTTCTCCTTGATGATGTACAAACAGTGTTTGATCGGGCCGGCCTCGCCGGGCTTTGCCGGAACCGGATGGTCCGCCTCGGGCGGCCCGACCACCACGGCGCCGTCGGCCCGCAGCGGCGAGCAGCGCAGGGCCGTTTGGGTGTGGCGGACCATCTCGACGGGCGAGGGGCTGTCGATCACGCTCAGCGTGCCATGGAACAGCCCGCCGATATACTGTTCGACCGTGGCCGGCGCCTGCTTCAGCGGGTTCGGACCTTGCGGGTTGGCCTGCGACGAAAGCCCCTTGCCGTTGGCGATGTAGATCCGTTTGTCGAGCGGCGAATAGCGAACCGACGTGGGATACCATCCGGCCGGCAAGAAGCCGAGCGACCGGCTGTTCCTCGGCTTCGAGACGTCGAACACCGCCACGTTATGATTGTCGGCGTTGGCGATGAACAGCACGCGGCCGTCCGGCGTGAGGGCCAAGCTGTTGGGGGTGCTGCCCGGCGGGGAGTGCGGATACAGGGCGCTGGAGATCGTCTCCAGCGGCTCGCCCGACGCGGCGTCGAGCACGCACACATGGTTCGTGTTGGCGCAAGCCACGAACAACCGTCCGCCGTCGGGTGAGAGGGCCAACTCGGTGGGATGCGCGTCGGTGGGCCAATGGGTTTCCATCTGGAATGATTCCAGATTCACGACCGCCACGGCCGCGCCGCCCCATAAACTGACGAACAGCCGCTGGCCGTCGGCGGCCGGAAGCACGGTGTAAGGATAGCTGTCCTTGCCCAGGGGCAGGCGCCGTCGTTCGGCGGCGGCCTCCAGCGGCAACTTGCAAAGCGCATGGCCCCAGGCGCAAGCGACGTAAAGCGTTTTGCCGGCCCGGTCGCATACGATGCCCGCGGGCACGTACGTTTCTTCCGGCTTGCCCACGGCCAGTTCGCGGTGTTCGCTCAGGTAGCCGTCGGCGAAGCGGAACTGATGGACCACCTCGGATTCCGCGCCGCTGGCGAAGAGCCGCTGGCCGTCGGGATCGAACGCCAGGCCGTAGAATGTCTGCGCCAGTGCGACGCGCGATACGATGCGTTGCTTTTCAAGATCGACGACCACGATCTCGTGCTCGCCGTAACCGGCGTGCAGCACGGCGGCGAAGCGCTGTTTGGGGTGTAGGACGATCTGCACCGGCAAGTCGCCGAGCTTGATCTGCTTGCCTGCCGGCCGCAACGACCATTGGTTGGGCAGCAGCACTTCCCCCGCCGGCTGCACGCCAGGCAATTGGCGCGGACGGTCGCGACCCGGCTGATCTTCGGCGCCGGCCACGCGAACCCATAGAGCAAGGAAGAAGGCCATCGAAAGCAGGGTACGGCGGAGCATGCGGCGGATTCTCTGGGGATCAAGCGCCGTGGCGGAATTCGTAAGAATTCCGGTGGCGTCGGGTGTAGCGGAATTCGTAAAAATTCCGGCGGCGTCCGATCGACGGCTGATAGTATGACATTGGCCCCGCGCGCAGGCAACCGCGCGCGGTTGCCCCGGTCTTTTGGCGACAATTCCTGAAGGCGTTCCAGGAGAGCACGACCGATGACGAGGCCCGCGCCGCGCTGGAGCGGCTGCGGCAACGTGTCCAGGACGCCGTCGATGTTCCCTCGGTAAAGGCCCAAGCCGCTTTGGTCATCGTCGCGGAACTGGAACGACTGTTGGAGCTACCGTCGTAATTTCAACGACTTGCTTCAAGGCCACCTCGCCCCACGTTTTTTTTGGATCTCCGTTTTTAGGGGGATTCGACCTGGGGCCGGGCGTGGCGCGAGAAATTTTTTTTCAAACTGGCCTTGACGGATTTTTTTCTCTAGACTTGGCGCGCGAGCGTGCCGCTAAGGAGGGCGAGGACTAGGCCCCGGGCCGACCGGGCGTCGGCGTCGCGCGCCGAGCATCGGCGCTGCGCGAAAAAAAACGACTCCGAAACCCCTCCCAAGCGATCCAAAAGCGCGTGGGGCCGGGCGAAGGGTGGGGAGGCAATTGTTGGCCGCTTTCGCGGCTTGCTCAGAGTCCTGGGGTATTCGGAGCTCGTTTTTTTTCGCTTCGCTGCCGTTCTTTTTTCGCACGTCCGTTGCTGCGCAACGTGCGTGCTTTTTGCGTTAAAATGACCCTTCCTGATTCGTGGGCCGCCACGGCCCCCCCCGAGATTGCGCCGCGGGTTGGTGTGGCGGCAGTTTGCGCTCGTTCCCCCTGGACCATGAATAATCGGGGCCAGCGCGGTGTGAGGCATTGCCCCCCCCGGATGGTGGGACCATCGACGTCTTGCGACGGATTGAAGCCCTACGGCCTTTTCGACCGATGTAACTCTTGCGTCCGGTATCGAGCAGGCGGTGCCGGGGCATGAGGCTGGAGCCAGACGGCCCGGCAACCGGCTGCAACCCGGTCAAAGTGGGTTCGACTCCCACCGGCCTCTCTTGAAGCTCTTGAAGGCAGTAAGCGTTAGGCCATCCTCGCCTTCAGAAGAGCCAATCTCCTCGGCAGTCCATGGCGCTCAACCCGCCATGGGCACATTGCGCGAGCGTTTCACTCGCCAAGGCCGCCACCGTTGCGGCTACTCCCACTACTCCCACTGGCGTACTCCAGCCTCTCGTGGCAAGATAGTAGTCGGCCATAAGGCCACTTTGCCTCGCCTCCTCGAAGAATTGCGGATGAACCAACCCTTAGCGATCGTGCTGGCGGCCGGCAAAGGCACCCGGATGAAGTCGGAGTTGCCCAAGGTGCTGATCGACGTGGGCGGCCGGCCGATGATCCATTACGTGCTCGACTCCCTCGAGCAAAGCGGTGTCCGCGACGTGATCGTGGTCGTCGGCTATCGGGCCGGCGACGTGCGGCGCGAGCTGGCTTCGCGGGCCGGTTTGCGGTTCGTCGAGCAGACCCGGCAACTGGGCACGGGCCACGCGGTGATGGCCTGCCGCGAGGCGCTGGCGGCCCACGAGGCGCCTGTACTGATCGTCACGGGCGATTCGCCCCTGCTGCGGTCGGCCACACTCGTCACGCTGCTCGCAGAGTTTCATCGCCTGCGGCCCGCCTGCCTGATCGGCACGGCCCGCAAGGACGATCCGCGCGGCCTGGGACGCATCGTCCGCGACGCCGCCGGGAACTTCCTGGCGATCGTCGAGGAAAAGGACGCGACCCCCGACCAGCGGCGCCTCACCGAAGTGAATATGAGCTACTACGTGTTCGCCGCCGAAGACCTGCGCGCGGCACTCGATCGGCTCCAGCCGGCGAATGCGCAGGCGGAATACTACCTGACCGATTGCCCCGGCGCGCTCAGGGCGGCGGGCCGGCCGGTCGAGGCGCTGGCGGCGCTGCAACCGATGGAAACATTGAGCATCAACACGTTCGAGGAATTGGCCGCCGTCGAAGCGGCCCTGCGAGCAAATTCCCTCTGATAGGACGCCGCGAAACCCCATGAACGACTTGAAGATCTTCAGTGGCCGGGCCAACCACGATCTGGCGACCCGCATCTGCGCCTACCTCGGCCTGCCGGTGGGGGCGATTTCGATCGGCAACTTCCCCGACGGCGAGATCTCGTGCAAGATCGACGAGGACGTGCGCGGCCGCGACGTGTTCCTGGTGCAGCCCACCTGCCCTCCCGTGAACGAGAACTTGATGGAACTGCTGATCATGATCGAGAGTTGCAAGCGGGCCAGCGCCGAGCGGGTGACGGCCGTCATGCCCTACTACGGCTACGCGCGCCAGGACCGCAAGGACGAGGGGCGCGTGCCGATCACGGCCAAGCTGGTGGCGAACATCATCACGCGCGCCGGGGCCGACCGGGTGCTCACGATGGACCTGCACGCCGCCCAGATCCAAGGCTTTTTCGACGTGCCCGTCGACCACCTCTACGCGTCGCCCGTCTTGAATGAGCACTTCCTGAAAATGAAAATCCCCGAGGACGACGTCGTGGTGGTCAGCCCCGACGAGGGGAGCACGAAGCGGGCCCTGGGCCACGCCAAGCGGATGGGCGGGCGGCTGGCGATCGTCGACAAAAGGCGCTCCAGCGCCGAAAAAACGCGGCAGGAGAACCTCATCGGCGCCTCGGTCGAGAACAAGGTGGTCTTCATGTTCGACGACATGATCAGCACCGCCGGCTCGATCTGCGGCGCGGCCCAGAAGGTCCACGAGGCCGGCGCCCGCGAGATCCACATCGCGGCCACGCACGGCGTGCTCTGCGGCAAGGCGATCGAGAACCTCAAGGCCGCCCCGATCGCCAGCGTCGTGATCACCGACACGATCCCGCTGACGCCCGCCAAGATGTTGCCCAAAATCAAGGTCAAGAGCGTCGCCCCGCTGTTGGGCGAGGCGATCAAGCGGATTCACCGGAACGAGTCGGTGAGCAAACTGTTCGATTGAGAGCCTATCCGAAAACCGCCATTGTGGCGCAGGCGTCCCGCCTGCCTGGCGGTTTGGGATAGGCTCTGAACCAGGGGCGCCGTCCGCGTCGGTGAGCGAACGGTTCGATTCACGTTCAATCGTCGTCCAAGGACCGCCGCGCACCGTGACGCACTCGCAGCACCCGAACCGTTTCCCCGCGGATTTCAAACAAGATCCTATAGACACTCCGTCGCTTGCCGTGTAACAGTTGGCGAATTTCAGCCTTGAGAAACTTGCTCTCCGGAGCGCGCGGGCGGCGTTCGGGGAGTCTTTCGAGTGAGTCGATGGCGTGCAGGAGCGTCGCTTGCCATCGTTCGGCCGCCTCGGGCGACCGAGCGGCGACCGCGCTTCGGCCAGCGGCGTTTTTTTCTTTCGACGCGATTAGGGAACCGCGCTCTCCAACGCGAACACTCGCGTGTAGGCGTCCCTCGCCACGCCACCCAACCGCTCAGCCAATCGGCGGTAGGTCTCGCGGCGGTAGCCCCATTCCCGCGAACGCGGCACCTGCTCGAGCCAGTCGCAAAGATGGACGCGGCAGAGATCGTCGAAGTCGACACGTTTGAGCACGATCTCGCCGCGGGTCAAACGGTCGGCGATGCGGAAGGTTTCGCCGCGTCCCTCGGCGGCGCGGTCGAACGAGGCGCGGTCCATCGCCGAGTTGGCGTAGGCCAGCCTCTCGGCCCGCTCGCCGATCAACGCCCGCACCTCCGGCCGACGGTCCAGCGGCAACGAAAACAGTTGGAACTTCTCCGTGCCGTAGATCGAGTGGAACATGCCGGCCTGGCATACGACTTCGTGGCAGCCCCACACCCCCAACTCGCGATAGACGCCGATCAAGTGCGCCAGGAACACCTCATCGGTGTGCGGCACCTTATCGGTGCCGAGCGCGACCAGGAAATCGGTCAATTGCTTGAACGTCGCGACGTTCGGTGGCGGGGGCAAGATCGGCGGCAGACCTGGCATTTCCATGACCGTTGCAAGCCTCAGTTTCGATGGTGTTCATGAGCGGAGACTTTCCGCGAGTCAACGCGCCACCAATTGATTGTACCACGTTTCGTACCGCCGTGACAATTCGTGTACCCTGCTACAAGCATCCGAGTTCTTCCAGCCGCATCACGAGCCGCTTGACGACCGGTCCGGCCGCTTCGCCGCCGTTGCCGGTATGTTCCAGAACGACGACGAACGCGATCCGCGGCGACTCCGCCGGCGCGTAGCCCGCGAACCAGGCATGGTCGTCGCCGGCGCCCGTTTCGGCGGTGCCCGTCTTGCCGGCAATCGCGATCGTTTCCAGGAAGGCCGTGTGATGAGCGGTCCCGTCGGACGCGGCGACCACCTGCGCCAGGCCGTCCCGAACGATTTCGAGCGTGGCCGCGCTCAGCCCCTCAATCTCGCGCGGCGCGGCGATGGTGAGCAAGGCCGCCAGCCGATCGTCGTCGAATGTTTCGGCGGCCGATTCGGGCAATCCCACGCGCGCCGCCACATGGGGCGTCACCAAACGTCCGCCGTTGGCGATGGCCGCCATCAACCGCGCCACTTGCAGCGGAGTCGCCGTCAGTTCACCCTGGCCGATCGCCAGCGCCTGCGTGTCTCGGATCCGCCAGGCGGGGCCGCCCGCGTCGAGCCGCGAGCCCGGGCAGGGCAAGCTTCCGGCGGCTTCGTCGGGAAGATCCACGCCCGTCGGCCGACCGAAGCCAAACCGTGCCGCCCAAGCGACCAGCGGCCCGGGCCCCATTTCGCCGGCATGGTGAAAGAAATACACGTTGCAACTACGGGCCAGAGCGTCGACGAGCGTGACCTCACCGTGCCCCATGCCGAATTGGCGAAAGATCCCGCAGCGTTGCGCACCCGGCTCGTGCAAATAGCCCTGGCACTCGAAGGGCTCGTCGGCCGTTAAACCGCCGGTTTCGAGCAAGGCGACCGCGGTCAAAGCCTTGAACACCGAGCCGGGCGGCAACGCCATGCGGGTCGCACGGTCGAAGAGTGCGTTGCCCGGAGCGCTCAAAATCGCCGTCACGGCCTCGGAGTCGCCCGAAAACGCGTTCGGGTCGAAACGGGGCGCCGAGGCCGAAGCCAGGATCGCCCCGTTCTCGACATCGAGCACGACGATGGCGCCGCCGGAGGCCGGGGCACCCGCGCAGCGGGTCGGCGTATCGCGCCGAGCGGCGAAACGACGCACGAGCGCGGCGTCCAGGAGCGACTCGGCGGTGCGTTGCAAGGCGGGCTCGATCGTGAGCACGAGGTCGCGTCCCACGCCCGCCGCTCGAAGTCGTTCGATTTCGAGCCGTCGCCCGCCGCGGTCGCTGCGCTCGACTTCGGCGCCGGCCGCGGCGTGCAAGATCGGCTCGAACCGCCGCTCCGCGCCCAGCCGTCCGACCACGTCGCCGGCGGCGTAAACGACCGGCCGACTTCGCGGCTCGTCGTGAGTCTCAGCGAGCAGGTCGTCGACGCCAACGGAACCAAGATGCCCCAGAACGTGGGCCGCCAGCGTCGCCGCCGGATAGGTGCGGCGGCGCTCGCTGATGATCCGCACCCCCGGATAAAGCTCCGGGTGCGACTCGACTTCGGCCACGACTTCGAGCGAAACGTCTTGGAACACGACGTGGTGGTCGAGTTGCTCGACGACGGCGACGAGCGAAGGCGGCGTCTCTTCGGCCGGCGGGAACAGGATCTTGTTCAGCGCTTGCGACCAGGTGCGCGATTCCGCCGGCCGCGCCGCGCCTCGGCCGTCGATTTCGGCCATGAACCGTTCTTGTCGCCGCTGATTGACCTGCTCGGCGATCTGGGTCACCCGGCCCTGAATCGCGGCGGCGCGCCGGCGCAGGTCGTCGAGCGTTCGTCCACAGAGCTGTGCCAGGCGGCGGTGCAGATCGTCGCGGTCGTGGCGCGCCCGGAGCGTTTCGGCGGCCACGTCCTCGCGTCGGCGGCGCTGTTGGCGCGGCAGCCGGCGCCGGGCGAGCATTTCGAGCCAGCGTGGGTCGGGCGGTTGTTCGAGGTATCGGTACTCGACCGCCAGCGACAGCATCTCGCGGTCGTAGGCCAGCACCGTTCCGTCGCGCGCCAGGATGCGCCCCCGCACGCCTGGCACATGCAAGGTGCGTTCAATCGGCCGCGCCGCCTCGGCGCGGTACGCCGCGCCATAGAAACATTCCAACGCGACGAAGCGCGCCAACACCACGGCGGCCAGGGCGGCGATGATGGCCAACAGCCACCCTAAACGGCCGCGCGCATCGCCGCCGTCGAATTTCTCGTCGGGGTTCCGTTTCTCGCAAGAAGACGCCATTTTTCGCATCCCGCCAACGCCACGGGGGCCTACAGATCCCATTGCCGCCGTCGGCGCATCCCGCCCGTCCACACGATGACGCCCAGGACGGCCAGCGTCATCCCGGCCGTATAAGCGCCGGCGCCCAGCCCTCGAACCAGAAGCGTAATCCAATTCAAGTCGACCTCGCCCAAAGCGCGCCGCGCCACGGCTGGACTCAAAACCATGATCGTGGCGGCCGGCCAGGCCCATAGCGCCAACGCCAATGGATGCCGCGCGCCGAAGCGCGTGCCTGACCGCGTCAGGATGAAGCCGACGATCGCAAAGCCGGCCAGGCCCGCGCCCGGACGGCCCGGCGACATCAGGTCCGACATGAAACCAATGGCGCCCGTCACCAGGTGGCCGCGCGATCCGCCGATCGTGAGCGACCAGACGAGCGCGACCACGGCCAGCATGTCGGGCGCCACCGGGCCGACGTCGAGCGCCGGGCCCAGGGAAGTGTCGAGCACGGCCGCCAAGTAAACGGCCGGGATCAAGAACAGGTAAGGCCACATAGGGGTGAGGGGGGTGAGGGGTGAGTCATCTCGTTCGGGGCACCCGCGAAGCGGGTCGGCTCCGCGTGGCAACGTCTCCGCGGACGCTCCGCGTCCCTACCGTCGAGGCGCCTCGTGGTGGCCGCGGAGCGGTTGATGGCGTGTTCCCCCACGGAGCGTGGGAACAAGAAAAAGGGAACTGCGTTGGGGATTCAACGAAAGGCGCAGCACGGCGACGACGCCAGGCTCGTCAGGCCCCACGGCCGGCGCCATCCAGATGTCCCAGTTCGTGTTGCCGGCGCCGCGTTCGACGCGGGCGACGCGGCCATAGATCAAGGGCGCCGACACGGCGCCGCGCGCGCCGGTGGCGAGCACGTAATCGCCGACGCTCACCGGCTCGGTCGTGGCAACCATCCGCACGCGCGCCATCGGGCCGCCCGTTCCTTCGAGCACGCCCCGCGCCGTGGCGCGCCAACGAGCGTCGCCCCAGTGAGCCAACTGCACGACCTCGCGATAGCCGCCGTCGGTAACGCGGCGCACACGGGCGGTTTGCGGGCCCACCTCGCTGAGCCGGCCCCAAACGCGACGTCCGGCCAATGCCAAGTCGTCCACGGCCAGGGCGCCGTAAGCCCCTTGGTCGATCCATGGTTTTGCCTCGGTCAAAGCCACATCGTCCGCCGCCGCCTCGCCCGCAACCGCCAGATCGCCGGCCATCAGGCCGTCGCCACCGCCGCGGTCGATGATGTCCGCTCGTTCAAGAAACGCGCGTGCCTGGCGACCCAAGACGCGCGCGGGCACCAGGCCGGCCAAGAGCAAGGGCGTACCATCCGGCGGCGGCGCGACGTCGTTGGCGCGCGATAGCGCCAAGGCCGCCTCGAGTTCGAGATTGCGCGACCGCAGGCGACGGAGCTCGTCGGCCACGAGCGCTTGCTGTTCGGCCGTCGCGCGCGCGTCCGCCAAGAGCTTGACGTGGCGCAGCGTCCAGTCGCGCGCCTGGGCGACTTGCCTTTGGCCTGGCGCGAGCAAGCGTGCCGCGGCCCCCTTGAGCAAGGCCACACGCGGCGCGGGCACGAGCGCCAAGACCAACGCGGCCAACAGCATCGCCGCCAATCCAAGGTTGGGCGCGCTCGACCGGGCCGGCCAGTAGCCGGATTCGCGAGAATTCGGGGAGTAGCCGGATTCGCGAGAATTCGGGGAGTAGCCGGATTCGCGAGAATTCGGGGAGTAGCCGGATTCGCGAGAATTCGGGGAGTAGCCGGATTCGCGAGAATTCGGGGGAAGACCCTGTTCAAACATCGTCGTCGCTCGATTCCAGCGTTTTGCGCCATTGGCCGAGGTGTTCGAGGCAGATCAACGTACCTTTGGCCACGGCCGAGAGGGCGTCGGTCGCGACCCGCGCTGGTAAGCCCGTCTGCTCGCTGATGAAGCGATCGAGACCTCGCGTCAAAGCGCCGCCGCCGGCCAGCACCAGGCCGTTGTCGACCAGGTCGGCCGCCAGGTCGGGCCCGCATCGGTCGAGCACCGACTTGATGGCCTCGATGATCAGCGCCAACGGATCGCCCATCGCCTCGCGGACCTCCTCGCTGGTAATCGTGGCTTTGCGCGGCAGCCCGCTGATCGAATCGACGCCGCGCACCTCGTCGACCAATTCCGCCTCGAGCGGATAGGCGCTGCCGATTTCCAGCCGGAGTTTCTCGGCCATCGCCAGACCAATTCGCAGGCTGTAGTGCCGCCGCAGATAATCGACGATGGCCCGGTCGAGCGCGTCGCCGCCGACTCGAACCGACTCCGACGCGACCACGTCGGCCATGCTCAGCACGGCCACCTCGGTCGTGCCGCCGCCGATATCGCAGATCATGCTGGCCACCGGTTCGCCCACCGGCAGTCCGACGCCAATCGCCGCCGCCTTGGCCTCGGTCATCAACAGCACCTGGCGAGCGCCGGCGCGGTGCGCGCTGTTGTAGACGGCCCGCTTTTCGACCGGCGTGATGCAGCCGGGCACAGCCACCAGCGCCCGCGGTTTCAGGCCCCAAGGGTGCCGCTGGACCTTGCGGATGAAGTAGCGGAGCATCGCCTCGCACAACTCGAAGTCGGTGATCACGCCATCGCGCAGGGGGCGGATGACCGCCACCGAGCCGGGTGCGCGGCCTTGCATCTGTTTGGCCAGCCGGCCGACGGCGCAACCACCGGCCACGATATGGCGCGTGCCTTCCTCGACCGCCACCACCGAAGGCTCGTTGAGCACCAAACCTTCTCCGGCCACGCTGATCAGCGTGTTGGCCGTGCCCAGGTCAATGGCCAGGTCGGAGCCGAATAATCCGTTGAATCGGTTGAGCATCCTTGCTCTCGGTGGCGCGATGGGGGAGAACGGTCAAGCCCGGCGGAGTGGTGGCTGGTGGCAGAGCGTAAGCGATGCCCCGGCTAGATGGCGCCGCGAAGGCGGCACGTAGCCGACGGCGGCGGCGCCGGTCGCTTTATAGTTGTATTGGTAACGACTGAGTTCCAGCCAGAGGCAGATGATGGCCAGCAACACGGCCACCAGGGCGATTCCCAAGAGCGCGGTGTAAATATCGGCCTTCGGTTTCTGGACGACGATGCCGCGGCCAGGGTCAGGGGAGTTTTGTGACGACACGATCGCCCCTTTCAATGGGACCTTTTTTGTAGGACGGAATGACCTTGCCGACCGACTTGTCGGGCGTGGTCTTTACGATTTCGATCTTGGCGACGAACTTGCTTTCGCCTCCCTGGCCGCGGGCAATAAAGGCTTCGTGACCACGTTGCATGCCGTCGTCCGAGCCCAGCGAGATTTCCACCAGACCGTTGGAGCGGCTGGCCAACACGATGCCGTCGAGCTTGGGTGGGATGTTTCCGACCGGAGCGTTGATGTCCAGGCCCTGTTTATCGGCCCTGTCCTTGAATTTCAAGATCTGCGACAGCAGGCCGATCCGGTTGGCCTTGAGCCGCTCGACTTCGCTCTCCTTCTCGATCAACTGGTCGGTGAGCGCCACTGAGTTCTTGAACGTCGTGTCACGCTGCGCGTAGGCCTCGAAGATGTTTTTGCGGAGCGTGTCGATCTCGGCCAGTGCCGCGTCGAGCATGTTTTGCGCTTGCAGGTTGCCTTGTACGGCCTGACGCTCATTTTGGCTCAACTTGGCCTCGTTGTTTTTCAAATCGTCGCGATCCTGCTGTAATTCCGTCATCTTGCTTTGCAGGCTCTTCAGTGTGGCTTGCCGTTCCAGCTCGAGCGACTTGGATTCGTTCTTCATGTTCTCAATCTGTTCGGCCAAATCCTTGCGTTGGGCCTGGGCGTTTGCCAACTGTTGCTTCAGGCCCAGAGGCTTGCCCTCGCTGGCCTCGGTTCGATTGATGGCGTCCATCCAGTTCTTGTGCGTGGCGTAGACGGCCACGGCAAATCCCATGAAGACCAGGCTCATCACGAGAATGAGTACGACGAAGATTTTGCCGACGAGGTTCATGTGCCGGAACTCAACCGCTGTGTACGAAAAGAGATAACTTCACCGAGTGGTTCCCGTAGTATACCTTGGCGGCATTTCGAAAGTCAATCAAGAACTCCCTTGTTTTGTTAAAGTAGGCGAACCAGCGAAGATCGGCCGCGGTTCGGGCCGCTTGATCCGCCACGGCGTGTCGGTTTCTTAGCCCGGATTATTCATGGTCCCAACACGAACCCGCGGCGCAAGCATGGTCCAGCGTTGGACTTACCTTGCTCCGAGGGTCTTTTTCAAACCACCACTCAAAAGCTACCAACCGTCCACTTCGCCCCACCTGTTCGCCAATTTGGCTCGCTGAGAGAGGGTTATTGGAGATCGGTTTTCTTCGCTACGCTCGTTTTCTTTTTGCAACCCCCGTCGCGGCCGGCCCCGGCGACGCGCGCCGCGTCCGTGCGCAACGTCACCCCAAGCGCCTGCGTGTTTTGCGGAGAGTTGACGGCGACCGCCGCCGGCTCGCCGGCGACGGCACGCGCGCGACCCAAGCCCAGCTTCGCCAGCCGAGGCCAAAGAAGATGCGCGTTTTCGGCGAAGAAACGCGAACGGAAGTAGTAGCTCACGAAACAGCGCGCGTGCAGTTCCCGCACCTGTTCGCGCGTCAGGTGTTGGTACTTCATGACGGGCGTGTAAACGTCGTATTTCGTGAAATCGAAGTCGGCGATCTGTTCCTTGACCTGTTGGAAGAACTCCGTGCCTGGATAGGGCGTGACCACGTTGAAGTTGGCGAACGTCGGGCCGACCCGCTTGGCGTATTTCAACACGTCCTCGATCGACCGCCGCGTGTCGCCGGGAAAGCCGATCATGAACCCGGCCACCGTGCGAATGCCCAGCCCGCGGCAAAACGCCACGAACTCGCGCTGACGGTCGTCCTTGATCGGCGCGCGCTTGTGGTCGCGCAGCGTCCGCTCGTCGGGCGTTTCGATCCCCACCGTGATGCTCGTCAGACCTACCCGCTTGAGTTCAGTGAGCATGTCGGGCTTCAGGAGGTCGATCCGTCCCTCGATCGAGAACTGCACCTTGCGCGGCAGCCCGCCGATCAGTTCCGCCAACCGCGACACACGTTTGCGGTCCAGCCCGAACAACGGGTCGCGGAACTTGAACGAGCGGAAGCCGTGCTCCTCGATCCCCGCGCGCATTTCCTCGACCACCCGTTCGGGCCGGCGGAAGCGGGTGGCGTTCTCGACGATGATATAGGGACAGTAGTTGCAAGTGAACGTGCAGCCGCGACTCTGCTGGATCAACGCCGTGGGGAATTTCCAGAAGTCGTAGCCGATGCGAAAGCGGCGCGGCTCGAACGCCGACCAGTCGGGAAACGGCAACAGGTCGAGATCGCGCACCGAGCCGACCTCGACCGGCGCCGCGCCGGCGGCCAACGCCTCGTCGAACTTCCAGAGCAGTTGCTCGGCCTCGCCGCGAACGATCGTCACCTCGAGATCGGCGAACGCCTCCGGCAGCGTAAACGCGACCAACCCCGTCACGAAGACGCGCGGACGCGGCGTTTGCCGCAGCACGGCTTCGATCGCCGCGCGCTCCTGCGACAGCGTCATGAGCGCGGGGTTGAATACATACAGGTCGGCGCCCGTCGGCAGGTGGTCTTGGGCGTATTCGACGCGGTGGCCCAGGCGGCGAAAGATCGCGATCAGGTACGCGAACACGAGCGCCGTGGGGCGGCGGTCGCGTTTGAAACCCCGCCGCACGATGCGGCCGGCCAGCCCGCCGCCGCCGTGGTACTGGCCCACGCCGAAGCCGCCGGCGAAGTCCTTCGAAACGTCTCCGCGCCGAGTGTCCCACAGGACGATCCGCATGTTGCCTCCCAATCCTTTTATACTTCACGCGGCCAAGAATAAGACATTCACGGTGGCTGGGGCAGAGCGTCTGCGATGCCCCGGTCGTCATCGAGCCGGGGCATCGCTGGCGCTCTGCCCCAGCCACCACGCTCTCGTGACAAAATGTCTCATGGTTGGCCGCGTGGAGTTTATTCTTGGTATCGGTATCGTCGACGCCCACGCTCCAAGTTTCGCCGCGGCCGGCCCATTTTGCCCGCTTCTCGCCCAGGAAATACCTCCGTCCGGGGCCTCTGGCTAGCCCGGATTACTCATGGTCCCCACACTAACCCGCGGCGTAAGCGCCGGGGGTCCGCGGTGCGGCCCACGAATCGGTAGGGATCATTTTCCCGAAAAAGCACGCTCGTTGCGCAGCAACGGACGTGCAAAAAACAAAACGGCAGCGAAGCGAAAAAAAACGACTTCCGAATACCCCATGACGTCTGAGCGAGCCGCGTAAGCGGCATCCAATTCCCGCGCGAGCTCGTCAATCGCGCTGTCAGCGCCCAAGACATTGGCGACCCATTCGCGCGCCCTGGGGTCGCCCGACCGCGCCTGCGACGTAGCGGCCTCGACGAGGCGTTGCCACGCGGACGGCGTGACGACGTCAAAGACCACAGACCCATAGTTCGGCTCGTCGCGATCGATTGGAGCGGACGCGCGCACCGGTTCCGACGCGGGCGCCCCATCGTCATCACCGCGCGACGACCTGGCGAGCGCGGCGGCGTCGAGCAGGTCGCTGAACACAACGTGCTCCGCGATGGCGCGAACGCTGCGCTCAACTCGCGCCGCGTCCGCGAGGCCAATCGTGCGCTGGCACGGGCCTCACCAACACCTACAACTACACCAGCGGCCTCTTGACCTCGATCACCGACACGTTCGGCCGCGCGGTGACGCTGGGTTACACTTCGGGGCTGCTCAGTTCGATCGCCGACCTGGCAGGTAACGTCACGACCATCGGCCACACGGGCAGCGACCTGACCTCGATCACACTGCCCAATCCGGGAGGCGGGGCGCCGGAGTGGCAATACGCCTATTCGACCGGCCATTACTTGACGGGCGTGACCGACCCGATGGCGGCCGCGACCAGCTACACCTTGGGCGCGGGCAACTCGATCAGCCAGACCACGCTGCCCGGCGGCGCCAGCAGCACGGCCTACGGCGAGCAGGGCATGGGCTTCGGCGGCACGTCTTCGACCAGCGCGCCCAATGCGATGATGGGCACCGCCGTCCAGCCCAGCACCACCGACGAGATGGCCAACACCTCGACGTACCAAACGGATGCCCTGGGAAACCTGTTGTCGTTCACCGACGCCAATGGTCAAACGACCACGTGGGCCAGGGATGCCAACGGGCTCGTGACAACCCTCACCCAGCCCGCCCCGGCCACCGGCCAGCAGCAACCAGTCACGACGTTTACCTACGACACCCTCGGAAACCAGACCAGCGCCGTGGGGGCCTTGGATTCGTTCGGCGTCACCACCTTCAATTCCTTCTCGGAGCCTATCAAGCGCGTCAACTCCCTCAACGACGTCTGGACCTGGGTTTACGACGTCCACGGCAATCTGCTCTCGACCACGGACCCGCTTTCCAACACGGTCAGCTACACGGTCGATACCTACGGCAACCCGCTCACCATGACGCAGCCCGCCCCCAACGACGCGGTCGGGACGATCACCACCTCCTATGCCTACGACCAGTACGAGCGGCTCGTGAAAATCACGTTCCCCGACGCCTCGACCGAGACGTTCAGCTACACGACGAACGACCAACTCGCCTCGGTCACGGACCAAAATGGCCACACGATGTCGTACACGTACAACGTCGACGGCCTCAAGACCAGTATGACGAACGCCGCAAATGGCGTCATGTCATATACTTACAACGCAGACGGGATGTTGCTCACGACCACCGATGAGATGGGAAACGTGACCACCGACGCCTGGAACAGCCGCGGCGAGTTGACCAGCGTGACGTTGCCCGTGCCGGCCACCGGCGTCGCGGCGCCTGTCTGGACGTACACGTACAATGCCGACGCCCAGAAGCTGACGCAAGTTGATCCCATGGGCAATACCACTTCGTGGGGGTATGATGCCTTGCAGCGGGTCACGTCGATCACGTTGCCCAACCCCGGCGGTTTCGGCGGCATGTCGCCGGCGATTACGATCGGTTATGACAATCTCTCCCGCCAGATTTCCGAAACGAATCCGCTCGGCGGCGTTACGACGACCGCCTATGACAGCCACAACTGGGTGACCTCGGTGACGGCGCCCAACCCCGGCGGCGGCGCGCCCGTCACGCAATACGGTTATGACGCTATTGGGGAACGCACGTCCACTACCGACCCGATCGGCCATGTGAACACGACGGCCTACACGGCCGACGGCCAGGTGGCGAGCGTCACGGACAACCTGGGCAACACGGTGGCCTACGCCTACGGACATGATGGAGAGCTGCTCACGACCACGGACGCGCTTTCCCATGTGACTTCAAACACCTATAACAACCGGCTCTGGCTCGTGAGCACGACCGACGCCAATGCCGGCACCACCCAATATGGTTACGACCCGGCGGGCAACCGCACGAGCCTCACCGACAGTGTTGGAAACACCGATACGTGGACGTATTCGCCCACCAACCTGGTATTGACCGACACCAACCAACTGGGCTACACCATCACGTACGTCCGCGATGCGATGGGAGACGTGATCCAGGAGACTGACCGCAACGGGCTGGTTCGCGATTTTACGTTTGACAACCTGATGCGCGAGACGGCCGAGTTGTGGATGAGCGGCAATACCGTTGTCCGCACGATCGCGTTTGCCTATAACGCGGACAACGCCGTCACCTCGGCCAGCGATCCAAGCAGTTCCTACGCCTTTACCTACGACAACCTGATGCGCGTGACCAGCGTCGACAATTCCGGCACGCCGAACATCCCGCATGTCGTGCTGGCCAGCGCGTACGACGCGATGAACAACCGCACGCAGCTCACGGCCACGGTGGCGGGCGTCGCCGATTTCCTCAATTCCTACACGTACGACGCTCTCCAGCAGTTGACTCAGGAGACCCAGATGGGTCAAACTGGCGGGAACGGCGTGGCGCCCAAGGGCATCGGCTACAGCTACAACCTCGACTCGCAATTCACCCAAGTGCTTCGTTTCGATCCCACCACTGCCAGCCCGCACCCCGATATCGCCCTGGGCAGCTATTCCTACGATGCGGGCAACAGGCTCACGTCGCTCGACTACACGCACCTGGGCAACGCCATCGACGGCTACACGCTGGCCTACGACGCCGCCAACCGCGTCACGAGCATGACCTCCAGCGTCGATGGCACGGCCACGTACAGCTACGACACGACCAACCAGGCCACCGGCGCCAGTTACACGGGCACGAACCAGCCGGCCAACGAGGCCTACTCGTTCGACAAAAACGGCAACCGCACGAACACGGGCTACACGACCGGGACCAACAACCAGCTCACCAGCGACGGCACGTTCAACTACACGTATGACCATGAGGGGAATCGCCTCACGCGCACGCGCATCTCGTCGGCCCAGGCCAATGACTACGAGACCACGTACGCCTGGGATTATCGCAACCGGTTGACCGACGTCGAGTACTTCAACAACAGCGGCGTGCTCACCAAGCACGTCCACTACGTTTACGACGTCTACGATCACCTGATCGGCGTGCAACTCGACGCGACGGGCAGCGGCAGCTACGGCAGTAGCGAGTGGTACGCCGTAGACCCGACACTCCGTGGCGGGGTTGCCCCGGGCGCGAACCCTCTGGCCGCAGGGCCGGCCCTGCCGGTCTTACAATTCGACAAGAACGGCAACGAAACCTACCGTTACCTCAACGGCCCGTCGTCGGGGGGCGTTGATTCCCTGATGCAAGTTCTGGGCGAGGAGGCGGTGACAATTCAGGGTAGCGCCGGCACGACGACGTACGCCCTCGCCGACAACCTGGGCAGCGTGCGCGACATCGTCAACGCCAGCAGCTTGGTCGTCGACCACATTGTCTACGCTTCGGGCGGCCTTGTCACCAGCGAGAGCAACACCGCGATCCACCATTGGTCCGGCTACGCCGCCTACCACCCCGACGTCAACACGGGCGCGCTGTACGCGGACCATCGTTGGTTTGATCCGGCGGTGATCCGCTGGGAAAGCGAAGATCCGCTCGGCTTCTGGGCAGGGGATGCCAACGTGAGCCGGTACGTGGGGAACGACGTCACTGGGGGCGTTGACGCAACCGGGCTTGCTCCAAATCCGCAGCCCAATCCGCTCGATCCGCCCGCGCCCTCGGCGGAGGAACTCGAGCAAATGGAGCAGATCTTGCAGATCATCCTGAACGGGATGGCGCAGTTGTCTGATTTGGTGCAGGAGGAGTTGGCGGAGGGGATGGCGGCTCAGGCGGCGGCGGCGGCTCAGGCGGCGGCGCTCGAGCAGCAGCAATTGGACGACTCAATTATGAATGACTTCGAGGAGTTTCAAGAGAGTCAGAATAACAACAGCCAAAATAACAACAACGCGGATGAGTCAGAATGAAAACAACACGCCTTCACGTTGAGAGGGGGAAAGTTGAGAGGGAGAAAATGGTCAGAATACTCAAACAGGCGGCCGTACTCGCTTGCCTTTCTTGGGCGGGTCCATTGCAAGTGTCCGCCGGCGATCCGGAAGATAACGCGGCAGCGCAGTACAAAGCTGCGAGTTTGCTTCAAACCGGCGGCATGTATAAATCTGCCGCGGCCGCATGGGAGAGATTTCTCAACCGTTATCCCGAAGATCGGTTGATTGCGAGCGCAATGAACAGGCTAGGTTGGTGCTACGTATCGCTGAAGCGGTACTCGGAAGCAGCACGAGTGTTCGCGAATGCGTCGGCGTTGTATCCTGCGTCCCCGGATTTGCGGTTGATGCTCTCTGGCTTGGCCTTCGCGCATTTCAAACTTGCCGAGACGGGCAAGTACACATATGCGGATGCTGCTGAGGATTTCAGGCGTGTCGTTGCCGCAGCCCCGAATAGCGATGACGCAAAACAGGCGTTGACGTTCATGGCATATTGCCACGTTCGCGACGGTCACTTAGACGATGCGCACAACTCAATACAGGAGCTGCTTACGCGGTGGAAGTCCGGCCCATTCGTCGCGGATGCTTGGTTTCTTCGCGGACTGATCGACGAGAAGTCCGGCAAGTATGAACAGGCAGCGGAATCGTTCAACACGCTCATTTCCGGATGGCCCAAACATAACAAACTTGCAAACGCGCACCTGCACCTAGGCCAGATCTCGGTTCGGGAGCGAAAGTACTCTCAGGCCGCGGAGCACTTTCGCAAAGCATCGGACGATCCGAAGTCCTCTGTCGCCGACGTTGCCCTGTATGACCTAGGGCGTGCGCTCGAAGAAAATGGGAGCGATGAGGATGCGCACGCGGCATTCGCCTCAATGTCACGACGATTCCCGAAGTCGAAATTCGCAGAAAAAGCTAAGGTTGCATGCTTACGACTTGAAGAGTCGGCGGCAGTGCGGGACGCGTTATTGCAGAGCCGAACCGAAAAGAAGATTGATTGAAGACATCCATCCCTGAAAGAATTTGCCGTGTCAACCTACGTTCCGCGAATGAGGAATGAGACATCCATCCTTTTGTGGCGAAGGCAGGAAGAGGAATGAGACATCCATCCTTTTGTGGAACGACGGTAAGATAGGTAAATCACATGGCCGGACGGCGGCCCAAACCGAGGAGAGAGCGGATGCGGCAGCGCAAGGTCGTCGTCACGAGCATCGCGGGCCGACGAAAAGTGGAACCGGCGCGCAGCGCCGAACGGGCAATCCCTCGGCGACTATGATCCGCGGCGGCTGAGGCGATGCCTCGCGTCAGCCAAAGGCCAACTTGCTTGCCGTCACGCCCTGATACCAGCACTTTCCGCGATCGGCGGCGAGCGCGGCGAGGCTCGACACACCGCCCACCGCGCGGCGGAACATGCGGCCAAACCGATCGACGGTGTCGACCCAAGCGTCGGGGTTGACTTTTAACCGTTCGAGGATCGGCCGCAAGTCGGCCGGGACCGCGCCGCGCTGATCGGCGCGCACCGCTCGACCTGTCCAGTCGGAGAACGTCGGCAGTGGTCGGTTGGCGGAAAGCAACGCCGGCAGGTTCCGATCGGCATTCCGCGGGGTGGGTGATCGCAATCCGATCCGCACCGTCTGCGGCTTCGAAAAGCGAGCACGCCGACGAGTTTGCCGCGAACCGCGTCGCATCGGACGCGAAAGCGTTTTGAGGCCGGCGACCCCACCCCGCTCGCCGGGATCGGCATGGCCGCAGTTGTCGCACTGGCATGGCAGCGTTTTGAGGCCGGCGACCCCACCCCGCTCGCCGGGGCCGGTGAAGGAGATGGCGTGCTACAGCGGCGCGCCTCGCCGCAACCTCGACCCCACCCCGCTCGGCGGGGTCGGTGAAGCAGATTCTCTGTTTCAGGCGCCGGCCGCTGTAGCCCGCCATCTGATTCACCATCGAGGCAAGCTCGAAGGGGTCTGCCGGGACGTGGTACCGACCGCATTAGCCCACCATCTGATTCACCATCGAGACAAGCTCGAAGGGGTCTGCCGGCACGCCGAACATCCCGCACGTCGTGCTGGCCAGCCAGTACGACTCGATGAACAACCGCACGCAGCTCACGGCCACCGTGGCGGGCGTCGCCGATTTCCTCAATTCCTACAGTTACGACGCGCTGCGGCAGTTGACGCAAGAGACCCAGATGGGTCAAACTGGCGGGAACGGCGTGGCGCCCAAGGGCATCGGCTACAGCTACAACCTCGACTCGCAATTCACCCAAGTGCTTCGTTTCGATCCCACCACTGCCAGCCCGCACCCGGATATCGCCCTGGGCAGCTATTCCTACGACGCGGGCAACAGGCTCACGTCGCTCGACTGCACGCACATGGGCAACGCCATCGACGGCTACACATTGGCCTACGACGCCGCCAACCGCGTCACCAGCATGACCTCAAGCGTCGACGGCACGGCGACGTACAGCTACGATACGACCAACCAGGTGACCGCCGCCAGTTACACGGGCACGAACCAGCCCGACAACGAAGCCTATTCGTTCGACAAGAACGGCAACCGCACCAACACGGGCTACACGACCGGAACCAACAACCAGCTCACCAGCGACGGCACGTTCAACTAGGCCTCCCGGTGATTTTTTTGCGCGGTCTCCTCGTTCGGGGCTTTCGGCCTCGTTAAAATGAAATTGGACTGGGCGGAGGATAGGGCGTTCTGCGTTTCCAGCTTGTCCCGACGAGCTGACTGCTGCCGGTGGGCTCACGGTTCGTTCTACGGGTCCGATCGCACGCGTTCTTTTCTATGCGATTGCACCCCAACACATCCCTTCGTGGTCACGTCCGCCCTACGAGCGGCCGCTCTGCCGGCCTGGCGGCCGGCGGACACGGAAGTTTTCTTGCGACCGTCCCACCATGATGCTCATAAGCTTCGCAGATAACTGACCGCTTCGCCGATTTCCCTGATCGGGTCGTCGCAGTGATGGCGTTCGACGCACCACGCGCCCTTGTACGAGCGTTCTTCCAAGGCCCCCATCAGGGCTGGGAAATCAGCCGTGCCGCGCCCCAAGGGCACCTCGACGCCGCGCCCCTGGGCCAAATCGCGCACAGCGTCTTTGGCGCGCACGTAGGCGATCTGGCCGCCCAGGGCCGCGACGGCATCCAAGGACGCGAAGCCGTTGATGATCAGGTTGCCCGGATTGAGAGCCACGGCCATCGCGCCGGCCGGCAACGCCGCAATCAATCGGGCCAGGTCGGCGCCGCTTTCACTGCCGGTCTCGGCGGCCAGAAGGGCGCCGACGTGCTGTCCGTAGGCTCCCAGGTCGGCCAGCGCGTCAAGGAGTGATTGCCACCCTTGTCCCTCCGGTTTGTCGGGCACTCGGCCGACCTGGTTCACGACCAGCGACGCCCCCAAGGCGTGGGCGAAACGCATGGCCTCCTTGGTCGCCTCGACCCGCCGCTCCAACTCGTCGCTGACGTCGTAGCCGCGCCGCGTGCGGAAACCCACGGCCGCGACTCGCAGCGAGAGCTCGTCGAAATGTTTGCGCAACTGCCGCAGGCCGGTCTGCGACAACTCACGCGGATTGATCTCGCCACGGGCGTCGACTTCGACCGCCGCCACACCCATCCGCTTGGCCGCCAGCAATGCCTGCTTGAACGGAATACGCAAGCTACTCAATTGGACAGCCAGGTTGAGCGACGGCATGGATCGATCCCTGTGATGGGTAACGGCGCGGAATCTTGATTATAGCGGATTAAGGGGGCGCGCCCAACGCCATGGGCTCATTCCGGCGCGATGAGCTTGCAGCAGGCGGTAACGACCTTGGCGCATTCATGCCGGGTACGGAGTCTTGCCGGCCCGCCCGCCGACGCGGTATAACGGCAGCATGGCCAAACCCCTTGTCAAGCTCATTGAGCCTCCTGACACCGAAGCCGTTGCCGCGGAGTTGGGCCGCCGGCGTAGCGTACCCACACATTGGAGTTCATCTCATGGGAAAGATCCACACTCGGAAGACCACCATCCATCCGCCCCTGGTCTACTGGTCGGACCTGCTCGATCAAGGAACCGCCATCAGCAGCATAGCCCAAGCGATCGCTCACAGCGACGAGTATTACGCCAACTTCGTCATCAGGCCCGCCTACTTGAATCTGCTCGATCGGGCGGCGGACGATGGGGGCGTGGCGTATTGGACCGCCCAAATGGACGACGGCGTGACCGACCAGGAGCTCGAAGCCGATCTGGTCTCATCCCCGGAGTTCTATGCCAGCTAGCCCGGATTATTCATGGCCCCACACTCTCCCGCCCCACGAAGGAATCCCGCCCCATGCCGCAACGAATCCTGACGGCTTTGCCCGTCTACAATGAAGCGAGGTACGTTGCCTCCGTGCTGGCCGAAGTTCGGCGATACAGCCCCGACGTGCTCGTGGTCGACGATGGCTCGTCCGACGGCAGCGGCGATTTGCTCGCGGCCATCGAGGGGATTCACCGCGTGACGCACCCCAACAACCTGGGGTACGGCGCCGCCTTGCGCACCGCGTTCGATTTCGCCGAGCGCCGGCGCTACGACATTCTGGTCACGATCGACTGCGACGGCCAGCACGAACCGCAACGAATTCCGCGCTTCGTGTCGGCCTGCGCCGACGCCGATATCATCTCCGGCAGCCGCTATCTCAAGCACTACGCCGGCGACAGCGCCCCGCCGGCCGAGCGACGGCGGATCAACGAAGAACTGACGGCGGAGCTCAACCGCGCGTTGGGGCTGAACCTGACCGATGCGTTTTGCGGTTTCAAGGCCTACCGCGTGGCGGCGCTGGGGCGATTGAAGCTGACTGAAAATGGATACGCGATGCCGCTGGAGCTGTGGGTACAGGCGGCCCGCGCCGGCCTGAAAATTCGGGAGCTACCCGTACCGTTGATCTACCTCGACGCCACGCGTTCGTTCGGCGGCTCGCTCGACGACGCGCCAGTGCGGCTCGAATTCTACCGCCGGGTTCTGGCGCGGAGCTTGGCCGCCGTCGAAGGGGCCGCCGGCGAAGGGACCGCCGCGGACGCGACCGACGCCTGGCAGGGGACGCTTTGCAACACCAACCTGTAACCTCTTGTTTTTTTACGGCGAAACCCAAAATCCAAGCCGGCAAATACCACACGCCGACGATGCGGCCTCCGGCCCTCGAATACTGGCGGCTCCAGACTCCGCGAGAACACGGCGGCACGCTCGTCGAGCCGCCGCTGGACTCCGTGGCGGAACTGCTTGCCGCCGCGCAAGCGCGCCGCCGGCGGTACGACTACGACGTGCAGGGCCGGTCGTTGACGAGCCTGGCGGCGGAAGCGCGCTCGGGCTTGCTTGCCGCGGCGCGGCGGTACACATCGAGCTATCGCGACGTCGCGGAGCCCGCCGCGGCCGACCGTGTTCTGCTGGCCGGCCACCAGCCGCAGTTGTTTCATGTGGGCGTCTGGTTCAAGAACGTCGCGCTGGCGCGATTGGCCCGTGATGAGCGCGCCGTGGCGGTGAACCTGGTGATCGACGGCGACACGCTCAAAGAGGCATCGCTGCGCGTGCCCGGCGGAACGGTCGCCGAGCCGACGGCGGCGGCGATGCCTTTCGACGCGGCGACCGCCGAACTGCCCTTCGAGCGGCGCGCCATCCGCGACCGCGAGCTGTTCGCCGGCTTCGGCCGGCGGGCCGCCGCGACCATCGCTCCGCTGGTGAGCGAACCGCTGATCCGGCAGTTCTGGCCGATGGTGATCGAGCGTTCGCGCCACACCGATAACCTCGGCGCCTGCCTCTCGCAGGCGCGCCACCAGCTTGAAGGAACCTGGGGCCTGCAGACCCTGGAGTTGCCCCAAAGCCATGTTTGCCGGCTGGCGGCCTTCGACTGGTTCAGCGCCCATCTGCTGGCGCAGCTGGCGCGGTTTCGGCAAGTCTACAACGAAGCGCTGGGCGAATACCGCCAGGCGCAGCGGGTGCGCGGCGCGAACCGTCCGGTGCCCGACCTGGCCGCGGAGGGCCCTTGGTTGGAAGCGCCGTTCTGGGTCTGGACCGACGCCGACCCGCGCCGCCGCCGCGTGTTCGCCCTGCGGCAAGGCGGCACGGTCGTATTCGGCGATCGCGCCGACGTGCGGGTTGAACTGCCGCTCACGCCGGACGGCGACGCCGCGGCGGCGGCCGAACAGTTGGCCGGCTTACCCGCTCGCGGAATCCATCTGCGGACCCGGGCCTTGACCACGACGCTTTTCGCGCGGTTATTCCTGGGCGACCTGTTCCTGCACGGTATCGGCGGCGCCATGTACGACCGCCTGACCGATTTGCTGATCGGCCGCTTCTTCGGCGTGGAACCGACGCCGTTCATGGTCGTTTCGGCCACATGGCGACTGCCGATCGAGCGCGAGCGCCGCGTCGCCGATCGGGGCGCCCGAATCGCGCAAACGCTGCGCGACATGGAGTACCACCCCGAGCGGTTCCTGGCTGACCGAGCGGCCGCCGATCCGGCCGGCGAAGTCGCGCGGACGATCGCGGCCAAGCGACGTTGGATCGCGGCCGAGGCCGGCGCCGCCAACGCGCGCCGGCGCTGCCATGCGATCCGCGACGCGAACCTGGCCTTGCAGCCGGCGCTTGCCGAGCAGCGGTCGCTCTGGCTGTCCGCCGCCGGCGACGAGCGTCGGCAACGGCGGGCCGAAGCGGTGCTCGACTGGCGCGAGTACGCCTTTTGTCTTCACCCGGAGGCCAGTTTGCGGAATTTTCTGCTGGATTTTCCGGCGGGCATCGCCTAAGCTGGCGGCATGATGGATCATTTGACTCAACTTGAAGGGATTCTAGCTGATGCGCACCGCGTCTTCCGCGCCGGAAATTTCCCGGTCCATTGGTAGTGATGCGTCGCCGGCGCCCGCGTTATCCGCGGCCGGCTTACGAGGCGCCTCATCGGCACGCGTCGTGCCGGGCCGCGCCGGCGATCACCCGGCCATTTACCAATTGCTCTCAGCCGTGTTTCACGCGCCCTCGCGCGACGCCTTCCATTCGTCGCTCGACGATCCTTTTTACGAGCCGCGCGACCGGATGCTGGTCAAGCGCGGCGAGCGGATCGTCGCGCACCTGCACCTGACCAAGCGCGTGATGCACTTGGGCCCGATGAAGCAGCCGGTGGCGGGGCTGGGTTGGCTGTGTACTCTGCCGGAATTCCGCGGGCTGGGCTATGCGCGGCAGTTGTTGCGGGCCGCCGATGGAGTGATGTCCGCCGACGGCGCCGTGTTGGGCCTGTTGTCGACGAAAGTGCCCCATTTTTTTCGCGCCGCCGGCTGGGCGGTGTGCGGGCGGCAGAGCCAGGCCCGCGCCGGCAGCCGCGAACTGCTGGCGCAACTTTCGGCGTTGGGGTTGCCGTCCCGGGAGGGCGCGCTCAACATCCGTCCCTTGAGGCAGGTGGAATTGTCGGCCGTCATGCGGCTTTATCGCCGCGCCATGGACGGATCGATCGGCGCCTTCGAGCGCAGCGAGGCCTACTGGCGCTGGCTGATCAGCCGCAAGGGGTTCGACCAGGTGCTGATTGCGATCGATGGTCCGGACACTCTCGAACATGACGGGAGCGGTTCTCCGATCGTCGGTTACGCCGTGACGCGGCAGAACCGGATCATCGAGTTGGTCGTCGATCGCAGCCGCCCGACGGCCCCCGAGCAATTGCTGGCCCGCGCTTGCGGCGAGGCGCTCGAGCGAGACGACCACGCCTTGGTGCTCCACGCGCCACCGGGCGACGGGCTGTTCGATCTGTTCCGGGCCGCCGGCGGCACGCTGCACCAGACCGAATCGCACCAGGGCGAGGTGTTCATGGTCAAGCTGCTCGATCCAGCGGGCTTCTTGCGATCGCTGTTGGGCGAACTCCAGGTCCGCGCCGAGGCGGCCGGCTTGCCGCGGCCCTGCGAACTGGGACTGCATGTGGAAGAGTTGAAGTTCCGGCTGGCCCTTTCGCGCCGCGGCGTCAAGTTGGCGCAGGACAAACTGGGCCGCAGTTATCTGCGCTTGAACCTGGCCGAATTCACCCGCTTGCTGATGGGGCATCTCGATCTGGACGAGGCGGTTGCCGGCGGCCGCTTGACCGCCTCGACGCGCGTGGCCTTGGAAATCGGCCAAGTTCTGTTTCCTCGCCTGCCGCTGTGGCGCCCGCCGCTGGATGACCTGGTGCTGTGATGGACTTTCTTCAGTTCGCCGGCAAGTCAATGCTGCTGTTCGGTGTGGCCAATCGCAAGAGCGTGGCCTATCACGTCGGCCGGGTGCTGCGCGAGGCGGGGGCCGACGTCGTGTACGTCGTCCGCTCGCCCCAGCGGAAGGCGTCGGTCGCCAAGCTGCTCGACGGCGCCGAGGTCTTCGTCTGCGACGTCGAGCACGACGACCAGATCAACCGCTTGCGGGAAGAGTTGAGCCAAAGCGGCCGCTTGTTTCATGGCCTGGTCCACTCGATCGCCTTGGCCGATTACGAAGACGGCGCGCGGCCGTTCCACGAGACGTCGAAGCGCGCCTTCTTGCGGTCGGTCGACATCTCATGCTACTCGCTAATCGCCATTTCGCGGGCGATGAAGGATCTATTGGACCGCGACGCCTCGGTGGTCGCGATCTCGATTTCGACCACGCGCATGGCGAGCGAGAACTACGGCTTCATGGCGCCGGTCAAGGCCGCGCTCGATTCGTCGCTGGTTTTCCTGGCCAAGTCGTTCAGCCCCTTCTCGCGCGTGCGGTTCAACGCCGTGGCGCCGGGCCTGCTCAAGACCTCGGCCTCGGCCGGCATTCCCGGCTATGTCGAGTCGTACCTGTACGCCGAGCAGGCCACGCTCCGCAAGCAAGCGGTGCGAACCGAGGAAGTGGCCCACGTCGTCGCGTTTCTTCTCAGTTCGCGTTCCAGCGGCGTCAACGCCCAGCGCATCGTGGTCGACGCCGGCATGGAGGTCAACTATTTCGATCGCGAACTGGTGCGGCGGGCGATGGAACCCCGCGCTCCAGGGGACTGTATGGGTTCAGCGTGAAACGTAGTCACGGGAGGCCCAGATTAGCGCGTTGATGTGGCGGCGTCATTGGGCGGCTCCCTGGGGGACCAGTCCCCCAGACCCCCGGATTTATCGCTTTGCGCCAATCCCAAAGGGGTTCTCATATCCGAACGCAGCCAAAATCGCCCGCTACCACGCCTTTGGGATTGGCACGAAAGCGATAAATCCCCGCCGTTTCAGCGGCGGAATGCCGGTTCTCAGTACCCGTTGGCGAGAAAGCGCGTTTTTCGTCTTCGGCGTGTACACCCAACCAGACTTCCCAGACTTCGTGGGTTGGGCCCGCCGGCCTCACATCGCGCAGGAATACGACGCTTCCGACTGCGGCAAAACAATCCCTGTTTTCTGAGAGGCAACTCAAGAATCTGCCAGCGAGACCACGAGGCGTTTGCCTACGGCTTCGGCGTATCGCACGAGTGTCTCCACCGTGGGGTTGGCGCGTTGTCCGGTTTCGAGCTTCGACAGCGCCGAGCGGTCCATGCCGGTGAGTTCCGTCAGGTCGGCTAGGCTCAGGCCCTTCGCTTCGCGCGCGGCTTTCAGTTGCATGAGTAGCTCTTGCAGCCTGTCGACAGTCGCCATACGCTCGTGGTGGCGGGCGATCATGTCGGGCAGCTCCTCGGCGGCCTGTTCTCGAATCGCGGTGTACTTGGCGGCTTCTTCAAGCGTAAGCCGCCGGTTGCGGGTGATGCGCTTCATGGTTATCGCCTCCTCGGAACGTCGTAGGCCGTCACTGGGTAGACGGTGTCGGCGTCGATTTCTTCGTACACCACGATGAGGTGCCGGCCCGTGCTGGTGTCTCCGAACACCACGGGCCGACCGGAGGATCCGCTGATGTCGGCGTCCGTAGTGTTCTGGAACACCTCTTCGACCTCTTCCTGCGTGATGCCGTGTTCGGCACAGTGCCGCACGTTGCCATCAGGGTCGTCATCGAGATCCCAGATAATCGAGTCAAACGACATGGCACCGGCTCTCCCTCCCTGTTGAATTATAATACCACCGATCGACACGTAGAGTCAAGCCGCATCCGACCCCGAACTGGCTCGCCGGGCGGGCGTCTGCTTACGGCCCGCCGGCATGGATGCCCTGCGGAATTTGCCCGAAGGGATGCCTTTTTTTGTTTTTCTCGGCGTTCGCAAGAAGTCCGTCGGCGTGTCAGGCGTGCTTTTTCGCGGGGCTGGAGCGCCTCTTTCCGGCCCCTTTCACGACGATTCTTCCGGACTTTTTCGCTTTTTGTGCCCCGGATTCGCGGACACGGGCGATGGCCGACTGGAGTTGCTCGGAAACCCAGGCGTTCAGACTCTTGCCCGAAAGGCCGGCGGCCAGGTTGACTTGCCGGTGAAGTTCCGGCGGAATGCGTGTCACGAACTGGCCAGAGAAGGGCTTGTCGGGTTCTTCGCCACGCGATGCGCAGAACGCGGAATAGTCATCGACGGACTCCTGAAACGCCTTTTTGAGCTCAGCAACGCTTTCACCCTGGAAGGTAATGACATCGCGCGTGTTGATGACTTCGCCGTGAAAGATGCCGGCTTCGTCGTCGAACTCAACCCGTCCGATGTATCCTTGATATTCCATCATGTCACCAGGGCCAGGTCGGAACTCCGCCATAATAAGGATACCGGTCAAACTTGTCGCCGCCGCCGGCAACCCGTGGGTCGCCGCCGGCCTTGAGTTCGGCCATCAGTTGCTCGGATAATTCCCGCCGCGTTTTTTCATGGTCCGGGTCGCCGGCGACGTTGTCGAGTTGGTCGGGATCCCGGTCGAGGTCGTAAAGCTCTTCGGCCGGCCGTAAATCGAAGGCCCTGGCAAAGTGCGGTCGAACGCTTGCCTCGTTGCGATGTTGCCACATGTAAAACTTGCTCGGCCCGTTGTCGCAATCGCCCAGCCAGCCACGATCGAGGAATGATTTCAGGTAGTTCGCCGTCCCGGCGGGCCGGCGCGCCGGAGCGAAGTTGCGGATATAGAGGTAACGGCTGGTGCGAAGGGCGCGGCTCGGGTAGCCACCGCCGTCGGGCGCCTCTTGCGCCTGGGTGTGCCGCTCCCGGCCAAAGATGACGTGGTCGCGCTCCGGGCCGGCATGGCGCTCGTCGTCGGATGTGATGATGCTCAACAGGCTGGAAGCCGTCATCTCCTTGGGTACTGCGACCCCGGCGGCTTCGAGGAAGGTGGGCGCCAGGTCGGCGAGGTTCACGAATTCGGTAACGACCCGGCCGGGACGCGGGATCTTCTCGCCCCAGCGAATGGCAAGCGGCACTCGCGTGCCCGCGTCGTAAAGGTTCGCTTTGGCGCGCGGAAACGGCATGCCGTGGTCGGCGGTCATGACCACGATCGTTTGGTCCAGCTCTCCGATCGCTTGCAGCCGTTGGATCAGGCCGCCCACCTCACGGTCGAACCGTTGAACTTCGAAGTAGTAGTCGGCCACGTCCGAACGGACCTCTTCGGAGTCGGGCAAGTGCGCCGGCAACTGGATTTTCGCCGGGTCCATGCCGCTTGCCAGGCCGGTGCCGGGTTCGTAGGGGCGGTGCGGGTCTTGGCTGCCGAACCAGAAGCAAAACGGTTGGCCCTTGGGCCGCTGGCCGAGGAACTGTTCAAAGTTCTTAAATTCGGGTCCGGCGGGATTGCGTTTTCGCTCGCCGAGCTGGCCCGGCCCCCATCCCTTGCGCGTGTGGCCGACGAAGTAACCGGCCTGTTCGAGCAATTCCGGATAGACGGGAAAACGGGCCGGAAGGGTCGACCACAGGTTGGCGCCCTCTTCCAGCCGCCAGAAATGTTGACCGGTAAGAATGGCGCCGCGCGACGGCGTGCAGGACGGACTGGAGCAGAAGGCGCGGGAAAAGCGCAGTCCCTCGCGGGCCAGCCGATCGAAATTCGGCGTCCGCACAACCGGGTCGGCATACTCACCGGCGTGGGGAAACCCCCAGTCGTCGGCGATGGCCAAAAGGAGATTGGGGCGCGGCGCTTCCGCCGTTTGCGACGCGGTGGCCGGAGCGCCGCTGACCAAGAAGCACAGCGCGATCCTCGCCGCGATCGAACACGTTCTTTTCATCGTCGATTTCCTGAATTCAGACTCTGCGATTTGATTCCCCCGGCCCCGTGCATTAGCTTGCGACGCGCGACGGGCAACGTCAAGCCAGTTGACCGGATTGTACCGAGCGTAGGGGACGGCGCAGTACGGGCAGGGAGACCCGCAGGTCGCGAAATTCCCGCTCGAACGCGCATTGGCTTTGGACAACCCCTTTGGTTTGTCCTACTTTTGATTGGATTCCACGTCGCACCTGAAACGGCACCTTTGCTCATGATCCACTCGAGGGCCACCCTGCTTGGGACGGCCGCGGCGCTCGCCGTTGCCGCGGGCGCCGCGTCGTTGGCGGACTTCAACACTTGGGCGTCGTCCTGGTGGGTCCGGTTCGGCTGCTTCACGCTGGCCATGCTGCTGTCGGCGCCGCCGTGGATGTCGTTTTTGACGGGAAGTCGGCGCCGTTCGAGCGACGCTCGCCGCCAGCTTGAACGGCTCTGCCAGGCCGATCCGAGCGACGCTTCGGCCTTGACCTCCATCGATGAACCGGCGTCGATCGGCGTTGAATGGACTCGCACGCTGGCGCTGGTGCGAGAGACATTCGTCGATCGGTCGAACAAGTTGCTCGAGGCCGAGCATGCCCGAACCGCGCTGGAGATTCGTGGCCGTCGCTCGGCCGAACAGGCCGAACGGACCATGAACATCCTGTCGGGCTTGCCCGAGGCGGTGATCGCCATCGATGCCTTCGACGCGGTGCTGTTGGCCAATCCCAGCGCCCAACGACTTTTCGGCTTCGAGGGCGCCCCCACGGGGCCAACTGCTTCCCAGTGCGTGCCCTCCGCGCGTTGGCTGGCCACGTTGAACGAGCTGCGCCGCCACCAGACGCCGGCGGCACGGACGGAAGAACTCGAACTGGAAGCCGATGGCGCCAGCCGTTGGTATCGCGTGACGACCACGCCCGTCCCGATCGGCGGAGCGGCCGGCGAGGACGACGGCCAACGCGGCGCCGTGGCCGTGTTCCGCGACATCAGCGCTCAGAAAGCAAGCCAGCGGCACAATGCCGAATTCGTCTCGGCGGCGAGCCATGAAATGAAGACGCCGCTGGCCGGCATCAAGGCCTACGTCGAACTCCTGGCCGACGGCGACGCCGAGGATGAAGCCACCCGCGAGGAATTCCTCGGCGTCATCAACGGCCAGGCCGACCGTTTGCAGCGGCTGATCGACAACCTGTTGAATATCGCCCGCATCGAGGCCGGCCTGGTGCGGGTGAGCAAGCAAAGCCGCCCCTTGAACGAAATACTCGAGCAGGCCTATCGCGTCGTACTGCCGCGGGCCGATGCGAAGCGGATCAAGCTGGTCCGCGACCTGAGCCCGCTCTACCTGGGCGTACACGCCGACCGCGACATGCTCTTGCAAGCGGCCATCAACCTGCTCTCCAACGCGGTGAAATACACTCCGTCCGACGGCACGGTGACGCTACGCAGCCGGCTGTTCGACGTTGAAGCGCAGTTTGAAGTCGAGGACACCGGCGTGGGACTGAGCGCCGACGATTGCCAGCGAGTGTTCGACAAGTTCTACCGGGTCGAGAAGAACAAGCAGATGGCGCCCGGCACCGGGCTGGGCCTGCCGTTGGCCAAGTACATCGTCGAAGACGTCCACAACGGCGCCTTGACGGTCGAAAGCGAACTGGGTCGGGGGAGCACGTTCCGCGTGACGTTGCCCGGCTCGACACCATTGAGTTGAGGAGGTGGCTGCCGTGAAAACGAGTGTCTTGTTGTGCGACGATGAAGTCCATATTTTGCGCGCCGCGGAGTTCAAGATCGCCCGGGCCGGCTTCGACGTGCGCTGCGCCTTCGACGGTCAAGAGGCCTGGGAAGCGATCTGCCGCCAACGCCCCGACATACTGATCACCGATTTCCAGATGCCGCGCCTCAACGGTCTGGAGCTGATCGCGCGGGTGCGCGACAACCCGGCCACGACTGACTTGCCGGTGATCGTGCTCACGGCCAAGGGTTTCGAGGTCTCGCCCCAGGAACTGGCCGAAAAAATGGGCGTATTGGCCGTATTGGGCAAGCCGTTCAGCCCGCGCGAACTATTGCGACTCGTCGAGTCGATCGCCGCCGGGTTGACGTTAAAGCCGAACCGTGGGGCCGAGCAGATTGCGGCGGGTGCGGCGCTCGGCGCGCAGCCGGGCGCGGCGGCGAGTCTCGCTGGGCTTTTCGTAGTATTCTTTGCGTCGCATCTCCTTCTTGATTCCACTGCGTTCGACCAGTTTTCGGAAACGACGAACGGCCTCCTGAATCGATTCGCGGTCCCGAATGTTCAACTTAACCACAACTCCTCCTTTCGCTAGGTTTCGGCGCAATAAGTTAGTCTACACGATACCTGCCATGCGTGTCCACCCATCCGAGTTGCCGGCACGGCCCTGTGGGCCGTCAACGTCTCGCTAATCGGCAGGGCTTTCCCAGCTTGTCGTCGCAAGATACGGGCAAGCGGCCAACTCAGTTGATGTGGCGCGGTTCGGCGCGCCGATGCGAATGCTGGCGACCTCTCCCTCCCGCGCGACGCAGCACTCCGATGAACCCCGCCGCATCCCCGCTTGGTTTCCTGCAAGAAATTGAAACTCGACAGGACGACCTCCTTCGACGGCTCGACGAGCTCGAACGGCGGATCGTCACGGTGCTCCTCGAGCACTCCCCCCGCTCCGCGGCGGACGACCTTGGCGCCGCGTCGCCGAGCGTCGTGGCGCCGGCAACGGGCGATCGGCCGACTCAGGTGGAGCGTTTGGTTCGGCGGCCCGCGTTGCTTTGAACCTTCGCCGGTGCCGAGCGCGGGGCCGGTGCCGAGCGCGGGGCCGGTGCCGAGCGCGGGGCCGGTGCCGAGCGCGGGGCCGGTGCCGAGCGCGGGGTCGGTTTCCCAGCGTTGACGTCGTGCCGAAACTGTCAATATACCATACACTTAGAGCAAAACACATGCTACGGGCACCCACGAATTCTCCGGAGGAAGCAAGTAGAAGCGGTACGGGCCGCTTCGCGAGACGGTCGGCATGAGCACCACGATACCATGTTGCCGGCCACCTATTCCAGTGACTTCTTCCCCTTTTTGTCGATCGCGGGCCAATTGCAAGCGAACAAGCCGAGCCGGAATGAGCGGAGTCATCAGCCGCTGGCTGGGTGGGGTGGAAATGCTGCCCGAGATCGCGGCGCGTTTCGTACGCGTGCAAATCGAGAACCGGCCGGCGATCGACGTCATCCGGCTTTACGCCCCCTTCTTCCCCTCTTCGGGATCGGCACCAAAGCGCAAAACCTTCGCGGCAGGATGCCGCGATTCCCCCAGCAGGACGCACCCCCGCGTTCGCCAACTCCCGCCACCCGAAATTCCAGTTCACGCTGAACCAGTACACAGAACTGAATCGAGGAGCAACCGACGTGAAACGTATTTCTCCAGCACTTCTCCTCGTCATCGCGCTGACAAACCGCGCCCCGGCCGAAACCTGGAAAGCGGGCGTTGCCCAGGTCAAGATCACGCCCGATACGCCGATGTGGATGTCGGGCTACAGCAGCCGGACGTCGCCGGCCGAGGGGACGCTGATCGACCTCTGGGCCAAGGCCCTGGTGCTGGAAGACCCGGCCGGGCGGCGAGCGGCGCTGGTCACGCTCGACCTGGTCGGCATCCATCGCGATCTGTCACTCATGGTCCGCGACGCCCTCGAGGAGACATACGGCCTCCAGCGCTCGCAGGTGGCGATCGCCTGTTCGCACACGCATTGTGGGCCGGTCGTCGGCCACAACCTGATGGCCATGTACCTGCTCGACGACGCCCAGCGCGGCCTGGTCGAGGAATACTCCGTCAGCCTGGAGAAAAAACTCGTCGGGCTGGTCGGCGAGGCGATCGGCAAGCTGGCGCCCGGCCAAATCGCGTGGGGCAACGGCCAGGCCACCTTTGCCGTCAACCGCCGCGACAATAAGGAGCCGGACGTACCCAAGCTCCGCGAGGCGGGGCGGCTCGTCGGGCCGGTCGATTACGACGTGCCGGTGCTGGCGATCCGCGACGGCGAGGGCCGGCTGACCGCCGTCGTCTTCGGCTACGCCTGCCACGCCACGGTGATGAGTTTCATGCGGTGGTCGGGCGATTATCCGGGCTTCGCCCAGTTGGACCTTGAGGGGGCGCATCCCGGCGCCGTGGCCCTGTTCTGGGCCGGCTGCGGCGGCGACCAGAACCCGTTGCCGCGGAGCGAACTGATGCGCGCCAAGCAGTACGGCGCGCAACTGGCCGAAGCCGTCGAGCGCACGCTGGCCGGCGTGATGACGCCGCTGGCCGGCGAACTGGCGACCGCCTACCGCGAAGTCGATCTGCCTTTCGACCGGCTGCCCACGCGCGACGAGCTCGAACAGCGGGCCAAGTCGTCGAACCCGTACGAAGTGCGGCGAGCAACGCCGCTCTTGGCACAGCTCGACGCGGGACGGCCCTTGAGCCCGACGTATCCTTACCCGGTCCAGCTTTGGCGGCTGGGATCCGACTTGCTGTTCGTCACGCTGGGGGGCGAGGTCGTGGTCGATTACGCCTTGAGACTCAAGGCGGAGTTGGGCCGCGAGCGCACCTGGGTCGCCGCCTATACGAACGACGTCATGGCCTACATCCCTTCACGCCGGGTGCTTGCCGAAGGAGGCTACGAAGGGGGCGGCGCCATGGTCTACTACGGTCTGCCGGCGATTTGGGGACCGGAAGTCGAGGCGCTGATCGTGAAACAGGTCCACTCGCACGCGCATGCGGTCGGCGCGGAGAGATCAACCGCGCATCTATGTAAACCGGTACCGTGACGAAGCTCCAGGACGTTTCGCCGCGGAGGTGGAGGGAAGCGCGAACGCGCATAAACGCGGCTTCGGCGCAGCCGAAACTGCGCAAGAAAAAACTGGCAAAACCGTACCTGTACCGACCAGGAAATCCGTCTCGGCGGATTGCCCGGCTTTAGACGCGTTAAGACTTCTTCCCCCGCATCGCGCGTCTGTGCCCCACGCGCCGAAGCTTTCGTCGGGTAAAGGTACGGTTTCGCCAGTTTTTTCGCGGCTCCGGCGCAAACCATCGCGTCGCCAATTTGAGCGCCGCGGCGGACCCCGAGAATGGACTCGTCGCCCTCCGCGCATCGCCGCCGCGCGAAAAAAAACGATTCCGAAACCCCTCCCCAAGAGATCCAAAAGAGCGTGGGGTGCGGCGAAGGGTGGCGCGGCAATTGGATGCCGCTTTCGCGGCTCGCTCAGACGTCATGGGGTATTCGGAAGTCGTTTTTTTTCGCTTCGCCGCCGTTTTGTTTTTCGCACGTTCGTTGCCGCGCAACGAGCGTGCTTTTTTCGTAAAAATGATCCTTCCTCTTTCGTGGGCCGCTGCGCGGACCCGGTGAGCTTGCGCCGCGGTTTAGTGTCGGAGCAGGCCGCGTGCGGTATAACGTCGTCCCGCTTTACGGCGACCCAGGCGACGCGCGAGAAACAGGGGGCTGACGCCCCCCGCTCGCCACGGCTAGAATGATCCGTTTCAACCCGCTGGGGCCGGCCTCGCGGGCTCAACCGGAGAAGGGCGAACGACCGCATGGGCCAACAATATATCTACCAGATCTCCGACCTGACCAAGAAGCACGGCCAACGCGAGGTGCTCAAGAACATCTGGCTGGCTTTCTATCCTGGGGCCAAAATCGGCGTGCTGGGCCGCAACGGGGCGGGCAAGAGCACGCTCTTGCGAATCATGGCCGGCGACGACCGCGATTTCGACGGCGAAGCCAAGCTCGCCGACGGCTTCACGGTCGGCTACGTCTCGCAGGAGCCGCTGCTCAACCCCGCCAGGAACGTCTGGGGCAATGTCGAGGAAGCCGTCCAGAAAACCCGCGACCTGCTGAAACGCTACGACGCGATCAACGCCCGTTTCGCCGAGCCCCTGGACGAGAAGGAAATGGAAAAACTTCTCGCCGAGCAGGCCAGGGTGCAGGACCAGATCGACCTCGCGAACGCCTGGGAACTCGACCGGCAAATCGAGATCGCGATGGACGCCATGCAACTGCCGCCCGGCGACGCCGACGTGACCACGCTCTCGGGCGGCGAACGGCGGCGGGTGGCCCTTTGCAAAATGCTCCTGCTGCGGCCCGACCTGCTGCTGTTGGACGAACCGACGAACCACCTCGACGCCGAAAGCGTGGCCTGGCTCGAACGGCACCTGGCCGAGTACCCCGGCACCGTGGTGGCCGTCACGCACGACCGCTATTTTCTCGACAACGTCGCCGGCTGGATCCTGGAGCTCGACCGCGGCCGGGGCATCCCCTGGGAAGGCAACTACACGTCGTGGCTGGTACAAAAGCAGGATCGGCTGGCCAAAGAGGAGAAGGCCGCTTCCGCCAGGCGGAAAACCCTGCAGCGCGAATTGGAGTGGATTCGCCTGGCGCCGCGGGCAAGGCAAGCCAAGAACAAAGCGCGTATCAACGCTTACGAGAAAATGTCGGCCGAGCGCTTCGAGGATCGGCAGGAGGAATTCGAAATCCAGATTCCGCCGGGCAAGCACCTGGGCGACCTGGTGATCGAGGCGATCCACGTCACCAAGGGCTACGGCGAGCGGGTGCTGATCGACGATCTGAGCTTCCGGCTGCCGGCCGGCGGCATCGTGGGGGTGATCGGTCCCAACGGCGCCGGCAAGACGACCCTGTTCCGGATGCTCGTCGGCCAGGAAAAGCCCGATCAGGGCCAATTGCGCGTCGGCCCGACGGTCGAACTGGGATACGTCGATCAGAACCGCGACGCGCTCGATGCCAACAAGACCGTATTCGAGGAGATCTCCGGCGGTTACGACAACATCGACATGGGCGGCCGTCGCGTCCCCTCGCGGGCCTACGTCGCACGCTTCAACTTCCAAGGCACCGACCAGCAGAAGCTCGTCGGCACGCTTTCGGGCGGCGAGCGGAACCGCGTTCACCTGGCCAAGCTGTTGCGACGCGGGTCGAACGTGATGTTGCTCGACGAGCCGACCAACGACCTCGACGTCGACACGTTGCGAGCGTTGGAAGAGGCGATCCTCAACTTCGCCGGCTGCGTGGTCGTGATCTCGCACGATCGTTGGTTCCTCGACCGCGTCGCCACGCACATTTTGGCGTTCGAGGGGGAAGGCTACGTTCACTGGTGCGAAGGGAACTTCCAGACCTACGAAGAACAGCGGCACGAGCGGCTGGGGACCGACGCCGAGCAGCCCAGACGCTTCCGGTACAAGAAGTTGAAGCACTAGCCCGGATGATTGACAGTTGGGGCCAGCCGCGTAAATTACGGGTTCCAAGAAAGATGGATGCGGGGCCTCGCGGATTCACGCATCTCCGTGCGCGAGCCCCTTCTTTCAAGCCCTTGGTACGCAGTTTCCGGATGAACCGTATATACTCCATGGCCAGCACGTCGAATTTCACCACCGCCGTCGGAACTTCCCCGGATTGGAAGGATCTGCTCGTGGACATCCTTCCCCCTCAGGGGCAGTGGAGCGAGGAACAGTACCTGATTTTGACGGATCACAGGCGCCGGCTGATCGAATTCAGTGACGGCTTCTTGGAGGTGCTTCCCATGCCTACCGACCAGCACCAGACCTTGCTGAAATTTCTGTTTCTCGCCTTTTTCCAATTCTTTGAAACCCGAGGTGGCAATGTGCAGTTCGCCCCGCTACGGCTGCGGATCCGGCCCGGCAAGTTCCGCGAACCCGATCTCTTGGTTCTCATCGCGGCGACCGACCGGCGGCGGCAAGATCGTTTCTGGCTCGGCGCCGACTTGGCCCTGGAAGTTGTCAGTGAAGATAAGCCCGAGCGCGACCTGATTGACAAGCGCGACGATTATGCCGAGGCCGGCGTCCCGGAATACTGGATCGTCAACCCTCAAACCCAAACCATCGCCGTGCTGCGGCTGAAAGACGGTGCTTACGAAGAAATCGGCGCCTATCGGCGCGGAGAATCGGCCGCGTCGATCCTGGCTCCGGAATTCACACTTTCCGTCGATCGAGTATTCGACGCAGTCAAGCTGAGCAGGGCGTGATCGCATATGAATCCAACGGTGGTAAGACGGCCTGGGCCGCGGCTTGCCAGCCGCGAAGCGGCGACAGAGAGTAGCCTGGGGCGTAAGGGCTTACGCCCTCGTTGTTCTACACACTTTTGATTGCGGGTGGTGAAATGGGGGCGTTGGGAAATCCCGGTCTCTTCGTAAGATGCCAGGGGCTTGCCCCCTGGAGTTTCACGTTGGTTTCTAGATCGAATGCGGCCGCATCCCCACCGTCCG
>Ga0307372_10000503_pt1 | contig 69800 bp, 58 predicted proteins | sample OX1MG_FD_202533 | JGI IMG/M metagenome (GOLD analysis project Ga0307372, IMG submission 202533) | Soil microbial communities from Risofladan, Vaasa, Finland - OX-1 | ecosystem: Environmental > Terrestrial > Soil > Coastal area > Acid sulfate soil | place: Finland: Risofladan, Vaasa | collected... | reverse complement strand
TTCACACGGCAGGGGTCACAGGTTCAATCCCTGTACCGCCCACCATTCAGAAGCGGCCCTAGGTGCTTCGCTCCGGCTACTTTGGATGCAGCGGCGCGGCTGCCGATTTCGCAGGCGGTAGCGTCAGCGTCGCAAATGCCCCTTGCGCGCTCAAGCCGGCGGCATTGCCTTCGTCGGTGTCGAGATGCAATTCGAGCCGATATGCCGGCGAGACGCGCACGACGATGTCCGCAAAGACCGCGCTGCGGCCGCCGCCGTCCACGGCCGCGGCAACCCGCTGTTGATCGCTGAGCCCGAGGACCGCTGCGTCGGCCGGACTCATGTGCAGGTGGCGCAAGGAGCAGATGACGCCGTGATCGAGACGCAGGCGGCCGAGCGGTCCTTCGATGACGATGCCGGGAGTGCCGGCGAGATCGCCCGACTCGCGCAGCGGCGCATCGACGCCGAGCGCGATCTCATCGCTGCGCGACAATTCGACCTGGGTGCGCGCGCGCGCCGGGCCGACGACGCGCACACGATCCAACCGCCCCTTCGGGCCGATCAAGTTCACGGTTTCCGCGGCCGCAAACTGTCCCGGCTGCACCAGCTGCGCGCGAGCGCGCAGCTGGTGCCCGGTGCCGAACAGCCGCTCGATGGCCGGCGCCGAGAGATGCACGTGCCGCGCCGACACCGCGACCGGTATGCATACTTCGGTCTTCAGGCGCGGCGATGCGCTCATGGCCGGGCCAGCGCCGCGGCGGGGTACAGACCGCTTCGGTTTGACGGGCGCATCGCCGCTCAAGCCTTGCCAGGCTCTTGCCGAACCAACAATATCGGCGCCGGCGCGCTGCGCATCACGACTTCGGCGTCGCTGCCGAGCGCCAGGCGGCGAATGCCGCGCCGGCCATGCGTTCCCATGACGATCAGGTCCGCCGGCCAATTCTTGGCTTGTTCGACGATGAATTGCGCCGCCGGGCCGCCGATCGATTCGATCAGCACGGCCTCCGGCTCGATGCCCTGCTGGCGCGCGAACGCCTTCGCCTCATCCAGCACCTTCTGGCCGTCGCCGCGCATCGAGTCGATGACGGTACCTGCGTATACGCCGGAACCGTAGGCGTAATCGACGATCAACTCATTGACGATGTGCAGAATGCGAATTTTGCTGCCCAGGCTCTTCGCGAGTTTTATCGCCTCGTTGAGCCCCGCCGTCGAGGTCGCACTGCCGTCCACTGGAACCAGAATCTTCGCGTACATCGACTTGCCCTCCGCATCGCCCATCGCCGCCATTCAAACACGCCGCGGGCCGCATGAATCTTGGGACTTCCCACTGCCGCGTACGGTATTCCCGTAAATATCCATCAGGCTGCGGCGCTGCGCACGGCAAACGTCCAGGCGACCGCGATCAGCGCCAGCGCGAACGAGCCGGCGGCGATTTGCAAGCGCGTGCCGCAGTTCTGCGGCATGCCGCTGCGCGCGTATATCCACCCCAGGCAGAGGCCGGACGAAAAGCCGAGCACATGGCCGAGCACGTCGACGTGCGCGTTACCCGCACCGAGAAGCGCGAGCAACGAGACGCCGGCGAACAGCGGCAGCGTACGGTTGAGCCAGCGTTCGCGCATACTCATGCGCTGCCGCCAGGCGACGCCGGCGAGCAGTCCGAGTGCGGCGAATACCGCGGTCGATGCGCCGACCGCCCGATAAGCGACCGGCGCGATCAGCATCTCGAGAATATTGCCGATCGCGCCCATCGCAAGAATACTGAGCCAGGCGACGCCGGCGCCGAACCGGCGGCTGCAGAGCACGCCGGCGGCGATGCCGAACAAGAGGTTGCCGAACAAATGCGCCGGGTCCAAATGCAGGGTGAGCGCGGTCAACGCGCGCCACCACTCGCCGCGCGCACCCGCCCCGGCGTCGACCGCGCCGGCTGCGAGCCAATCGATGCCGAACAGGCGGATGCCGGCGCAATAAGCGACGCCGAGCAATACCAGGCCGTAACCGATCGCACCGGCGCCGGCACCGCCTCGCGGCGCATCGCGGGGCGCCGGCGCGCGTCGCTCGAGGCGCTCGGCGGCATAGCGGCGCAGCTCCTGCTCGACGCGGCTCCATTGAGAAGCCGGCGTGCGCAGTTCGCAGCCGCCGGGCTGCTCGACGATCGCATACGGCAGCACCAAGGCTTCCAATACCAAGCCATAGTCGCGGCAGACACCGCAGGAACCGCGGAATACGGCGACCCAATCGCGCTCGTCGGGACTGCCCCCGGGACCGTCCGCGCTTGCAAGATTCATCGGCTCCGCCGGCAGCAAAACGCCCCCATCCCGTCAACGCAGGAGATTGCCTCCGGAAGACGTGGGGCCGGCAAACCCCGAAATCAACCGGCGCGTCCGCGCTGCTGCAGCAATCTGTATATTTTCAATACCTTGGGTACGTAGGCGTGCGTTTCGCTGTAGGGCGGAATGCCGCCGTTGCGCGCCACCGCATCCTCTCCGGCGTTGTAGGCGGCTAGCGCCAAACGAATGTTGTGGCCGAAACGGTCGATCAAGTACCTCAAATAATGCGCTCCGGCGTGCACGTTCTGCCCGGGGTCAAACGGATCGCGCACCCCGTAGCGCAGCGCCGTCGCCGGCATCAGCTGCATCAGTCCGATCGCGCCTTTCTTGGAGACGGCGCGCGAATTGAAGCCCGATTCGACGACGATGACCGCCCGCAGCAACGCAGGCTCGAGCGCCGCGGCCGCCGCTGCGCGGTCGATCAAGGGGTCGTAGCGCGAGGCGCGCGCAAGCAGCGCGGGGTCATACCGCTGGCCGCTTTCGGTCATCGCGGCCGGCGACAGGATCAGCAAGCGGTACGCGTAGCGATTGTTGTCCGGCGTGTCGGTGAAATGCCGTATGCCTTCGGCGTCGATGAAAGTATAGATGCGGGCGTGCGCGGCGGCGATCGCCGCCGGTAGCAGAAAAGTCAGCAATAACAAGAGCCTCGCGCCCATGATTACGTCAATTCCTCCACCCGCAGAGTAGCGCGAAGCACGCCCGGCGTGATGGGACCTAGATCAAGGAACCCGGGCCTGCCAATGTGCTGCCGGTACGGGTTCGATCAGCCGCTCGTCGTTGTTGCGCGGCGAATTGACGCGCGTGCCGACCGGGTAGGCAGCGAGGTGCTGGGACGGGTAGGCGATGAGGGCTGCGCGGGCGGCGTCCTGGCTGCCACAGAGCCACGCATTGCGCTGCGCGCGCGGCAGGATCGCCGGCATGCGCGCCTTCGCATTGTGAATCTCGGCCATCAGGTCGTTGGCAGGCATCGTGATGATCGTGAACGATTCGATCGCCGTACCGTCGTCGCCGACCGACCGGTCCCACAGCCCGGCGAATGCGCATATCCCTTGGTCGGTCGGGTGAATATAGAACGGCTGCTTCGAACCGTCGGCGTTCACATGCCACTCGTAGAATCCCCGCGCCGGGACGAGGCAGCGCTGCGCGTGCCGCCAGGGGCCACGGTAGCTCGCGCTGCTCTCGACGGTCTCGATGCGCGCGTTGATCGTGCTGTACTTGCCGGGTTTGCCCTTGGCGAAGAACGGCACCAGTCCGAAACGCAATAGATCGGCGCGCGCGGCGCCGCCGATCCAGCGTATCGCCGGCACCGCCTGCGACGGCGCGACGTTGAAGCTCGCGGGAAACCGCCAGCCGGCAGCCGGCAAATCGAACTCGCGCTCGATCGACGCTTCGTCCGGACTGACATAGCGGCCGCACACGCCGTGATTATAGCGGGCGGCGCATCGCGAGCGCCGTAAGCCGCCGCGGCGATTGCCGCTCGCGCCCCAAGCGATCCATCAGGCGCCCGCGCAATATCGCCGCCCGCACCGCGACCGGCCACCACGCATGCCAACGGATCGGTTTTATCGCCGTGATCGGCATGTCGAAAGGCGCGGCGGGGTTCAAGATCCGCTGGGCGAGGGCGGCGCCGATCGCCGTGCCCAAGGCGACGCCGCGGCCGTTGTAGCCGAGGCATGAGAGCACGCCGTCCGCGGGTTCATGGATATGCGGGTAGTGATCCCGGGTCATCGCCAGACGCCCCCCCCACGCGTGCGTCCAGCGCGCCCCGGCGAGCGCCGGCCACAACGCGCGCGCGTAGGCCTGGATATGCGGAATCTGCTCCGCCGCGTCGATTTCGCGCATCGGTCCGCGGCCGCCGATCAACAAGCGCCGCTCAGCGTCGATACGGTAGTAGACGGTGATCGCGCCGCTCTCGTAGAGCACACTGCGCGCCGGCAGGATCGACTGCGCAATTTCGGCGGCGAGCGGCGCGGTGGCGGCGATCGCCCCGAAGAGCGGCGCGATCGTGCGCCGCAACCGCGGCCAAAGATCATCCGTGTAGCCATTGGTCGCGATGACGATCTGCCGGGCCGCGACCTCGCCGTGCGCCGTGCGCGCATGCCAGGCATCGGCGCGGCGCACAAGCGCCGTGACCCGCGAGCCGCCGTGCACGGCGGCGCCGGCGGCAATCGCCGCGCGCGCGAGCCCGCGCGCAAAGCCGAGAGGGTTCAAGTCGCCGCCGCGCCGGTCGAACAGCGCGGCCGAATACCGTGGCGTGCCGGCTGCGCGGGCGATCGCGTCGCGCTCGAGGATCTCGACCGGCGCGCCGCGGCGGATCCATTGTTCGGCGGTGCGGCGCACGAGCGCCGCGTGTCGCGGATGCACGGCGGCGCGCAGGGTGCCGTTGCGGCGCGCATCGCAGTCAATTGCATGGCGCTCGATCAGATCGAAGACGAACCCCGGCGCGCGCCCGGCGAAGGCGTTCATGCGCCCGCCGAGATCGGCGCCGAAGTCGCGCTCGACCTCGTCCGGATCCTTCTTCAAACCCGGATTGACCTGGCCGCCGTTGCGTCCCGATGCGCCGAAGCCCGGCTCCTCGGCGTCGAGCACGACGACGTTCGCGCCGGCTTGCGCCAGATGCAAGGCGGTCGACAAGCCCGTGAAACCCGCGCCGACGACCGCGACCTCGGCGCGCCGCGCGCCAGCGAGCGGCGGCGCGGCAACGGCCGCTTCGGCGGTTTCTCGGTACAGAATCGATCCCTTCGTGGTCTTTGTATTTCGCATCGAAGTCAGCGCAAAGTATGCCACCGGTGCCGCCACCGAGCAGGCGCCGCCGCGCAAGCTCGGCCGCCATGATACGCAAACCACTGTGTTTTTATCCAGATCGCGGCGCACATGCGGGAGGAAGCGAAGCCCGCAAGCGGCTACACTGAGGAGGATGCGTCCTCATAGCCACGAACGCCACCGCCTCGCGGGTCTCGGCTGGCTGCGCGCCGGCGTTCTCGGCGCGAACGACGGCATCGTCTCCACCGCCAGCCTGATCGTCGGCGTCGCCGCCGCGCATGCGACGCATCACGGCATTATCTTGACCGGCGTCGCCGGGCTCGCCTCCGGCGCCATGTCGATGGCCGCCGGAGAATACGTCTCGGTGCACTCGCAGGCCGACACGGAAGCGGCCGCGCTCGACCAGGAGCGCGCGGAACTCGCGATCGACTACGCCGGCGAGAGCCGCGAATTGACCGACATCTACGTGCGCCGCGGCCTCGATGCGCCACTCGCGAAGAAGGTCGCCGAGCAACTGATGGCGCACGATGCCTTGGGGTCGCACGCGCGCGATGAACTCGGTTTGTCGACGACCTCGAGCGCCCGCCCCGTACAGGCGGCGCTCACCTCCGCGGCCAGCTTCGCCGCGGGCGCCTTGCTGCCGCTGATGGTGGCCGTGCTATCGCCGATGACCTACTTGATCGGCGCGACCGCCGCGGCGACGATTCTCTGCCTGCTCGGATTGGGGGCGCTGTCCGCTAAGGCGGGCGGTGCGAACGCTCTGACCGGCGCGTTGCGCGTCGCCTTTTGGAGCGCCTTGGCAATGGCGGCAACCGCCGCCGTCGGCGCCCTGTTCGGCAAGCTCACGTGAAAATCACACAGGAGCCGCGACAACCATGGCCGCAACCGCCATCAACCAGCGAGTGATCCTCGCCGCTCGGCCCACCGGCGCGGCGACCCTGGGATCGTTCCGCATCGAGCGGGCGCCCGTGCCCGAGCTGCAGCCCGGCGATATCCTGCTGCGCACGCTCTGGCTGTCGCTCGACCCTTATATGCGCGGACGCATGAGCGACGCACCGTCCTACGCCGCGCCGGTCGCGCTCGGCGCGGTGATGGTCGGCGGCACGGTGTCGCGCGTCGAAGCCTCGCGCAACTCGGCCTACCAAGCCGGCGACCTGGTGCTGGCGACGGGCGGCTGGCAGCAATACGCGGTCTCCGACGGCGGCGGACTCGTCAAGTTGCCGGCGGCGATGCCTCGCCCTTCGTATGCGCTCGGCGTCCTCGGCATGCCCGGGTTTACCGCCTACAAGGGCCTGCTGGAAATCGGCAACCCGGCCGCGGGCGAGACCGTCGCCGTCGCCGCCGCGACCGGCGCGGTCGGTTCGGTGGTCGGGCAAATCGCCAAACACAAGCGCTGCCGCGTCGTCGGCATCGCCGGCGGCACGGAGAAATGCGCCTGGGCCGTCGGTGAACTCGGCTTCGACGCCTGCATCGATCACCGTGCGCCGCTGCTTGCCGAGCGCCTGGCTGCCGCCTGTCCGCAAGGCATCGACGTCTACTTCGAGAACGTCGGCGGCAGGGTGTTTCGCGCGGCGCTGCCGCTGCTCAACGTGCGCGCGCGCGTGCCGGTCTGCGGACTGATCGCGCATTACCAAGACGGCGCACAGGAGCAGGGCGCGGATTTTACGCCCTCGCTGATGCGCGCCGTGCTGGTGAAGCGCCTGACGCTGCGCGGCTTCATCATCTCCGACGATTACACGGTTCGTTTCGACGAATTCCAACGACAAATGACCGCCTGGGTCCGGGATGGCACCGTCAAATACCGCGAGGACGTCGTCGAAGGATTGGAAAATGCGCCGGCCGCCTTTCTCGGTTTATTGACGGGGCGCAATTTCGGCAAGCTCGTCGTCCGCGTCTCGCCTTGACTGCGGCACGGCGGTGAACGCGGCGGTCGGCACTTGGGCTTTCGCCGATGCACTCGCGGTCGCAGCAAGCATTCTGATTTACGTGCTGACGACCCGCGCCGCGCAATATCGCCGGCCGCCGTCGATCGCAATCGCCTGGGTACTCGGAATGATTGCCGTGCCGTACTTGGTGCTGCCGGCATATCTGCTGTTCGGCCGGCGCAAACTGCAGCGCAAGGCGGCGCAGCCGCGCGCGCCTCGCCGGCAATCCCGGCATTGGGCGGAAAGCCTCATCGAAAGCTTCGACTTGCCCGCCGCATCGCCCTGCCGGGTGCGCCTGCATCGAGACGGCGCCGAATCGCGCGCCGCCCTGTTCGAGACGATATCCAGCGCGACGCTGCGCCTCGATATCGGCACCTACCTCATCGGCAAGGATGCGTTCGGCCGCGAAGCCGCAGCGCGCCTGGCCGAGCGCGCCCGCGCCGGAGTGCGGGTGCGCTTATTGATCGACGGCGTCGGTGCGATCCAGCTGCCGCGTTCGACCTTCACCGCCCTGCACTCGGCGGGCGTCGAGACGGCCGTTTTCTCGCCGCTGTTCGCGCGCAACACCAGCGGTTCGCGCAATCTGCGCAATCACCGCAAGTACGCGATCGCCGACGCCGCGCTGCTGTGGACGGGCGGCAGGAATTTGGCGGCGGAATACTTTACCGGCACAGGCGGCGCGCCGCCATGGCGCGACCTGTCGTTCGACTTGCGAGGCGCAGTGGCCGCGACGGCCGCCACGCAGTTCGAGGCCGACTGGGTCGCTTCGCGCGGCGAACCGGGCGCACCGATCCCGGACCGCGGCGAAGGATTCGAGGGCGAGCCCGCGCAATTCCTGCCGAGCGGTCCCGATCAGACGGAGGATACCGTACAAGCGCTGCTGCTCGACGCGGCATTTCACGCCGAGCGCCGGCTGCTTGCGGTCACCCCTTACTTCGTGCCGGACGCCGCGCTGGAGGGCGCCATTCGCTTGGCTGCGCGCCGAGGCATCGCCGTCGATATTTATCTGCCCGAGCGATCCAATCATCGCTTGGCCGATTTCGCCCGCAGCCGCTCGCTGCGTGCGCTCACCGACGCCGGTGTCGCCTTCCATCTGCTGCCTTACATGGTGCACGCCAAGGCCGTCGTATTCGACTCCTCGCTCGCCCTGTGCGGTTCGGTGAATCTCGATTCGCGCAGCTTGTTGCTGAACTACGAGTCCGCGGTGGTCTTCTATGGACGGCGCGAAATCGACTGGCTGGCCGCATGGATCCAGGCGCTGGCGGCGGATGCACACGCCTATCGGAAGCGCCGGCCCGGCCTTTGGCGCGATCTCGGCGAGGGTCTGCTGCTGACGCTCGCGTACCAACTGTAGCGCGCATGGCCGCCGAAATGGATGAAAAAAGCCGTCCGCCGAAGTTGATTCGGGCGCCCGCGCCCATAGTATCCTTCGGAGTCCGGCGAGACGGCGGCTTGCGAAGCGCAGGGTGAACGGTGGAGTTCAAGGATTATTACAAGATCATGGGCGTCGCACGCGACGCGAGCGAAACGCAGATCAAGCAGGCGTACCGCAAGCTCGCGCGCAAATATCATCCCGACGTCAGCAAGGAAAAGAATGCCGAGGCGCGCTTCAAGGAGCTCGGCGAAGCCTACGAGGTCCTGAAGAACCCGGAAAAGCGCGCCGCCTACGATCAATTGGGCTCGGGCCACAGTGCCGGTGAGCAGTTCCGTCCGCCTCCCGATTGGGGCGCGGGCTTCGAATTCAGCGGCGGCGGCGGCGATTCCGCGGCGTACAGCGAGTTCTTCGAGGCGCTGTTCGGCCGCCAGGGGCGCGGGCGGCACGCGACGCGCGGCGGCTTCGACGCCGCGCACGGCGAAGACCATCACGCCAAGGTACTGCTCGATCTGGAGGCGTCCTTCGCCGGCGGAACGCGCGCGATCAGCCTGCGCGTGCCGGACCTCGATGCCTCGGGCCGCCTACAATTGAAGGAACGCACTCTGAACGTGCAGATCCCCAAGGGTATCCTCGCCGGCCAGACGATCCGCCTCGCCGGACAAGGCGCCCGCGGTGCGGGCGGCGGCGCCGGCGACCTGTATATCGAAGTCGATTTCCAGCCGCATCGGCTCTACCGCGTCGACGGCCGCGATGTGTATCTGGACCTGCCGGTCGCGCCGTGGGAAGCGGTCTTGGGCGCGGCCGTGAAGACGCCGACGCCGAGCGGGCCGATCGATCTGAAGATTCCGCCGGGCTCGAAGGGCGGCACCAAGTTGCGGCTCAGGGGCCGCGGAATTCCCGCGCAACCGGCCGGCGATTTCTTTGTCGTACTACAGATAGCGCTGCCGCCGGCGAACGACGAGAAGTCCGGCGCCGCCTACCGGGCGATGGCGGCAGCGCTGCCGTTCGATCCTCGCGCAGGGTTTGGAGTGTGAACGCCGATGCCGCAACGTGAAATTCAAGTCTTGACGGGCAGCATATTCGAACAGGAATCGGCGCTGTCGATCGAGGATCTCGGCCGGCTGTGCGCTGCCGACTGCGCACTGATCGTCGAATTGGTCGACGAAGGCATCCTCGACGGCGCCCGCGGCGAGGCCGCCGAGTGGCGCTTCTCCGGCGCCGCCTTGCGCCGCGCGCGCGCGGCGCTGCGCCTGCAGCGCGACTTGCAGATCAATCTCGCCGGCGTCGCGCTCGCCCTCGAGCTGATGGACGAGATACACGCCTTGCGCCGCCGCCTCCGCGGTCTCGGCTAGCGCCATGAGCGCGGCAAACTCGGATGCCTTCGTGTTCTTCGGCGCCAGCGGCGACCTGGCCTACAAGAAGATCTTCCCGGCGCTGCAGGCGATGATTCGGCGCGGCGAATTGGCCTTGCCGATCATCTGCGTCGCCCGTGCCGGCTGGCAGCTTGCCGACCTGAGGCGGCGCGCGCGCGAGAGCATCGAGCATGGCGGCCAATTCGATGCCGCCGCCTTCGAGAAGCTGTCGGCGCAGCTGCGCTACGTCGACGGCGATTATGCGGACCAGGCGACGTTCGCGAAATTGCGCGAGCAGCTGCAGGGCGCGGCGCGCCCGATCCACTATCTGGCGATTCCGCCGAGCATGTTCGCCACGGTCGTCGCCGGCCTCGGCAAATCCGGCGCCGCCGACAACGCGCGCGTCATCGTCGAGAAGCCCTTCGGCCGCGATCTGCTATCGGCGCAGGCGCTCGACCGCACCCTGCACGCGGTCTTTGCGGAACCCTCGATATTCCGGATCGACCACTATCTCGGCAAGGAAGCCGTGCAGAATTTGCTGTACTTCCGCTTCGCGAACGCCTTCCTCGAACCGATTTGGAACCGCCAGTACGTCAACGACATACAGATCACGATGGCCGAAGAATTCGGCGTGGAGGGCCGCGGCGCGTTCTACGAGGAGGTGGGCGCCGTGCGCGACGTGGTGCAGAACCATCTGCTGCAGGTCCTCGCCCTGCTCGCGATGGACGCGCCGAACGGGCATGAACCGGAGGCGATGCAGGCGGAGAAACTGCGCTTGTTTCGCGCGATCAGGCCGCTCGGCGCCGCCGACATCGTGCGCGGTCAATTCCGCGGCTATCGCCGCGAACCGGGCGTCGCCGCCGATTCGCAGGTGGAGACTTTCGCCGCGCTGCGCCTGCACATCGACACCTGGCGCTGGGCGGACGTGCCCTTCTACTTGCGCGCCGGCAAATGCCTGCCGACGACGACGACCGAGGTCGTCGTCAATCTGAAGTCGCCGCCGCTCGCGGTGTTCGGCGCCGAGCAGGCGGCGCCCGCCAATTATTTTCGCTTCCGCTTGAGTCCGCAGGTCGTCATTTGCGCCGGCGCCTCCGTCAAACAGATCGGCGACGGCATGCGCGGCGAAGCAATCGAATTGATCGTGCGCCACGACTCGACGGTCGAGCAATCGCCGTACGAGCGCCTGCTCGGCAATGCGATCCGCGGCGATACCTCGCTGTTCACGCGCGACGACTGTGTCGAGGCTGCCTGGCGCATAGTCGATCCGGTGCTCAAGTCGCCGCCACCGCTGAGCCTATACGAACCCGGCAGCTGGGGCCCGCCGCAGGCCTCGCAAGTCATGCAGCACGCCGATGCCTGGCATGCGCCGAAAGCGGCACGGGCGGCGCCGTGCTGAATGGCGGCGCCACGGTCTTTCTGTTGGACGTCGATAATACGCTGCTCGACAATGACCGCTTCGCCGCAGACCTCGGAACGCATCTGCAAGAGGCATTCGGCGCGGCCGAATGCGCCCGCTATTGGGATATTTTCGCCGCCTTGCGCGAACAGAACGGCGTCGCCGATTATCTGGCGAGCTTGCAGAGGTTCCGCCAAGGACTCGAAGATCATCCGCGCCTGCTACTCACGGCGGATTTCATGCTGGACTATCCGTTTGCCGCTTGCCTGTATGCGGGCGCGCGCGAAGTGCTCGCGCACCTCGGCAGGATCGGCCTGCCGGTCGTACTCTCCGACGGCGACGTCGTCTTCCAGCCGCGCAAAATCCGCCGCGCCGGGATATGGGAGGCGCTCGACGGCAGGGTCATGATTTACGACCACAAGGAGCGCGCGCTCGAGCGCGTATGGCGGCGCTACCCTGCGCCGCACTACGTCGCAATCGACGACAAAACGCAATTGCTGGCGGCCATGAAGCTCGCGGCGAAGCGGCCGCTGACGACGGTATTCGTCCGCCAGGGGCATTATGCGCACGCCGACGGCGCCGATCGCGTGACCCCCCCACCCGACCGCTCGATCGAGCGGATCGGCGATCTGCTGCAGATGACCTTGAACGACTTCGAGGATACGCCATGAGCATCACCGCCGCGCTGCACGACTTGGGCCAGAGCCTCTGGCTCGACAACATCACCCGCGAAATCCTCGACAACGGCACGCTGCGCCGCTACCTTGCCGACCTGTCCGTGACCGGGCTGACGTCGAACCCGACGATATTCGACGAGGCGATCGGCAAGACGCAGGCCTACGATGCCGCCATCCGCGAGAAGGCGGCCGCCGGCCTCGGCGGCGAGGATTTGTTCGCCGAGATCGCGCTGCAGGACTTGCGGCGCGCCGCCGACTTGTTTCGCCCAGTGTTCGACGCCACCGCCGGCGTCGACGGCTGGGTGTCGATGGAGGTGTCGCCGCTGCTTGCGGACGATGCGCGCGCGACGATCGCCGCCGCCCGGCGGATTCACGGCGAGGCGCAGCGGCCGAACCTGTTCGTGAAGATTCCCGGCACGCAGGCCGGCCTCGCGGCGATCGAGGAGTCGATCTTCGCCGGCATACCGGTCAACGTCACCCTGCTGTTCTCGCGCGAACAATACCTCGCCGCCGCCGAAGCCTTCATGCGCGGAATCGAGCGGCGCCTGGCCGCCGGACTCGATGCGCGCGTCGCATCGGTGGCCTCGCTGTTCATCAGCCGCTGGGACCGCGCGGTCGCGGGCAAAGTGCCGCCGCCGCTGCACAACGCGCTGGGAATAGCGATTGCGCGGCGCAGCTACCGCGCGTACCGCGCGCTGCAGGCCTCGCGGCGCTGGCGCGATCTCGCCGCGGCCGGAGCGCAGCTGCAGCGCATGTTGTGGGCGAGCACCGGCGTCAAGGACCCGCAAGCGCGGCCGGGCCTGTACGTCGAAGCCCTGGCGGCCCCCGCGACCATCAACACGATGCCGGAGAAAACGCTGCTTGCCTTCGCCGCCGGCGGCGTCCTGGCCGGGGTCATGGCCGAAGACGGCGGCGACGCCGAGGAGATTCTCGTTCAATTCGCCCGTCAAGGCATCGACGTCGACGCCTTGGCGGTGAAATTGCAGCGCGACGGCGCGCAGGCCTTCGTCGACTCCTGGCGGGAGCTCATGCGGAGGATCGCCGAGAAGAGCGCGGCGCTCGCCCGCCGATGAACGCCGCAGCGAGTCCTCTTGCCGGCAAGCCGTTGCCCGCGAATCTGCTGGTCGACGTGCCGCGCTTGATCACCGCCTATTTCAGCGAGCGGCCGGACCCTAGCGACGCGGCGCAGCGCGTCACCTTCGGCACCTCCGGACACCGCGGTTCCTCGCTCCATTGCGGCTTCAACGAATGGCACGTACTCGCGATCACCCAGGCCATATGCGCATACCGGCTGCGCCGGGAAATCAATGGGCCCCTGTACCTGGGCTTCGATACCCATGCGCTGTCCGCGCCGGCATTCGCGAGCGCGCTCGAAGTGCTCGCCGCCAACGGCGTCGAGGTCATGATTGCCGCGGGCGACGAGTACACGCCGACGCCGGCGATCTCGCACGCGATTTTGGCCTACAACCGGGGACGCGCCGGCGGACTCGCCGACGGTATCGTCATTACGCCCTCGCACAATCCGCCCGACAGCGGCGGCCTCAAGTACAACCCGCCGAACGGCGGCCCGGCGGACACGCAAATCACCGGCTGGATCGAGACGCAAGCGAATCAATCGCTGCAATCCGGCCTCGCCGGCGTGCGGCGCATGGACTACGGGATGGCGCGCCGGGCGCCGACCACCCATCGGCACGACTACCTTGCGGCGTATGTCGGCGATCTCGGCCGCGTCATCGATATGCAGGTCATTCGCGGCTCGCGGCTGCGCATCGGCGTCGATCCCCTGGGCGGCGCCGGCGTGCACTACTGGGCGCGAATCGCCGAACGCTACGGGCTGCGCCTCGACATCGTCAGCGACGAGGTCGATCCGACATTTCGTTTCATGAGCGCCGATTGGGACGGGCGCATCCGCATGGATCCGTCGTCGGCCTACGCGATGCAGCGCCTGATCGGCATGCAAGAGCGCTATGACGTCGCCTTCGCCTGCGACACCGATCACGACCGGCACGGCATCGTCTCCGGAACCTGCGGGTTGCTGCCCGCGAATCATTATCTCGCGGTGGCGATCGACTATTTGTTTCGCCACCGGCCGGCATGGCGTGCCGACGCCGCGATCGGCAAGACGATCGTCAGCTCCTCGATGATCGACCGGGTCGCCGCGCGCCTCGGCAAACGCCTGTATGAAACGCCGGTCGGCTTCAAATGGTTCGTCGACGGCCTTGCGGACGGCTCGCTCGGATTCTGCGGCGAAGAGAGCGCCGGCGCCTCGTTTTCGCGCATCGGCGGCGGCGTCTGGACGACGGACAAGGACGGAATCGCGCCGGCGCTGTTGGCGGCGGAGATCACCGCCCGAACCGGCCGCGACCCCGGCGAATGCTACCGCACGCTGGCGAGCGAGCTCGGGCCGGTGCATGCCGACCGGTTCGAAGCGCCGGCGACGCCGGCGCAGAAGAAGAAATTGTCGACGCTCGCGCCGCGGCAGATATCCGCCACGGAACTCGCCGGCGCGCCGATCACCGCGGTGCTCGATCATGCGCCCGGCAACGGCGCGCCGTTCGGCGGCATCAAGGTGGTCACCGCGGCCGGTTGGTTCGCGGCGCGTCCCTCCGGGACCGAGGACATATACAAGATCTACGCGGAGAGCTACGGCGACGGCGCGCACTTATCGCGCCTACTCGGCGATGCCCGTCACATCGTCGATGCCGCGCTCGCGGAAACCTAGGCTCGCGGCCGCGCGGCGAAAAGGCGGCGTTTCCCTGCGCTGCCGCGCCGGGATCGGCCAACCGCCGGCTGCGGGGGTCCGATAGCCGTACCCAGGTCTCAATAATGCGCCAAATGCGCCGTCCCGCCGCAAAAAGCCCCCGGCAATTTGCTAGCATCGTGCAAATGTCGCCAAGCGAAGCTCATCATCCCAACCGACCGCTGATCGTCGGCGTCGGCGGCACCACGCGCTGCGGCTCGACCTCCGAACGCGCGCTCGAGTATGCGCTCGCCAAAGCCCGCGAATTGGGCGCCGACACCGAGTTGCTCGCGGGCGCGGACATTCTTTTGCCGATCTACGTGCCCGAATCGATCGAGCGCAACGCGACGGCCCGTCACTTCGTCGCCGTCCTGCGCCGCGCGAACGGCATCATCGTCGCCTCGCCCGGCTATCACGGCTCGCTTTCGGGATTGATCAAGAACGCGCTGGATTATGCCGAGGACATGCGCGACGACGGCCAGCCGTATTTCGAAGGCCGCGCGGTGGGTCTGATCGCCTGCGCCAACGGTTGGCAGGCGACCGGCGCGACGCTGACGGCGCTGCGCTCGATCGTCCACGCGCTGCGCGGCTGGCCGACGCCGCTCGGTGTTGCGATCAACACCTCCGATGGACGCTTCGGCGAGGACAACATGCCGACCAATCCGGCCACCGAGCGGCAGCTTTCGATAGTGGCGGCGCAGGTCGTGCAATTCGCCGAACAACGCGCCGCGTACCAACGCGCCGGGCGCGCCTCGCCGCTGATCGCCTGAGCGCCGGTGCCGCCTGGCGGCGCTCGCCGCCGATCAGGCCGGCTTCAGCGGATCCGGTTCCGCGGGCACTTGCGACCGGCGCTGCTGTTTGGCGTTTTGCCGCGCCTTGCGGGCCGCTTCCTTTTGATTCTTCGCGTGACGGTAATTCGGTTTGGCCAACGACGGTCTCCTTTAGGTACTGATTCTACGCCCGACCCGGCGCGGCGTCCCGCGCATTGCTACTATACCGGCGCGCATGCACGGCGAAGCAAAAAAAAACTGCGGGATGTCGGCGGCTCTCGGACTCGCCGTGCTGTCCTTGATCAATCTGTTCAATTATCTCGACCGCTACGTCGTCGCTGCGCTGTTTCAGAGTCTGAAGCATTCGCAGCTGCACCTTTCGGACGAACGCCTCGGCGCTCTGATGAGCGGTTTTCTGATCGTCTACACTCTGTCCGCGCCGGTTTTCGGCGCCTTGGGCGATCGGCGCTCGCGTCCCAGGCTGATCGCCGCCGGCGTCGCCCTCTGGAGCCTGGCGACCTTCCTTTCGGGTTTCGCCGGCAGCTTTCTCGCCCTGCTCGGCGCACGCGCGTCGGTCGGCGTCGGCGAGGCGGCCTACGGCACGATCGCGCCGAGCCTGCTCGCCGATTACTTTCCCGCCGAACGCCGCGGCCGGATCATGGCGATTTTCTTTTGCGCAATTCCCGTCGGCTCGGCGCTCGGCTACGTGATCGGCGGCGTCATCGACGCCCACTTCGGCTGGCGGGCGGCATTTTTCGTCGCCGGCGTTCCTGGGATCGCGCTCGCCGCGCTTTGCCTGCTGCTGCGCGACCCGCCGCGCGGAGAGCAGGATGCGCCCGTGCGGGGGCCGCGCCCGCCGGCGGCGCGGGCGGCGCCTGCGCTCGGCGCCGCTACGCGCGCGAGCTACCGGCACCTGATCGCCAATCGCGCCTATGTGCTGACCGTCCTCGGCTACGCGGGCTATACGTTCGCGGTCGGCGGCCTCGCCGCGTGGATGCCGGCCTTCTTGGAGCGCGTGCGCGGCATGCCGCGCACCCAAGCGACGGTGAGCTTCGGGACGATCGTCGTGATCACCGGCTTCGTCGGCACCTTCGTCGGCGGCTGGCTCGGCGATTACTGGGCCAAATATCTGAAATCGGCGTTTCTTTGGCTGTGCGCGATCACCACGCTGACCGCGGCGCCCTTCGTCTGGCTGGCGCTGACGACCGCCTCGCCGGGCTTGTATCTGTTCAGCATGATCGTTGCGCAGTTGTGCATGTTCCTGTCGACCGGTCCCGTCAACGCGGCGATCGTCAATCTCGTCTCGCCGCTCGAGCGCGCCACCGCGGTCGCGCTGTCGGTGTTTTCGATTCACTTCCTGGGAGACGCCATTTCGCCGTTCCTGATCGGCGCCCTGTCGGATGCCTCGTCGCTCGCGCAGGCGGTGAAGATCGTGCCGCTCGCGGTCGTCGCCGCCGGTTTGCTGTGGATCTGGGCGGCGCGCTCGCAGGATCGCGCCGCGAGTTGAGCGGTGGCGCGGCGCGCGCGCAGACGGCTCACGCGCGCTCCCTGTCGATCTCCTCCAGCCATCCGGCAAGCTCGGCGCGCGCGAATATATCCTCGAGGTCGCAGCTCATCTTGCGCCGCCAATTCGGGTATTCCTCGTTGGTACCCGGCACGTTGACCGGCGCCGACATACCGAGCAGATCCTCGAGCTGCAGCGCCGCGAGCGCGGCGCCCGAGCGGGCGAGAAACCGGTGCAAGGCTTGCGCGAGCGGCGGCGCGTACGCCTCGTCCGGCCGCGCGGGCGCAGGCAGCGCGATGCCCTGATCGCGCAGCGCCGCGAGCAATGCGCCGCGGTCGGCTTCGCGCTCGAGAAGTTCCTGCGCGCACGCTTCGGCGTGCGGATACAATTTCAGGCGCTCGCGCAATTCGATGTCGAGTCCTTCCCAATAGCCGCGTATCGTCGGCAGATCGTGGGTCGTGACGCTGGCGAGCGAGCGCCGCGGATACTCCTCGGGCCGCCGAAATCCGCCGTTTTCCTTCTCGAACCACATGACCTTGTAATGATAGAGGCCGTATCCTGCCATCGCGGCGCGCACCTCCTCGGGCACGACACCGAGGTCCTCGCCGACCACCAGGCATTCGGCGCGCGCGCTTTCCAGCGCCAACACGGTCGCCAACTGCTGCAAGGGGTAGTGCACGTACGCGCCGGCCGCCGGCGACGCGCCGGCCGGCACCCACCACAGCCGGAACAGCGCCATCACGTGATCGAGGCGCAGCGCGCCGTAATGACGCATGTTGGCGCGGATCAAGCGCACGAAGCCCTGCAAGCGCTGCCGCTGCATCGCCTGCGGATCCGGCGGCGGAATACCCCAGCCCTGGCCGTTTTGCGCGAGCCGATCGGGCGGCGCGCCGATTTGCGCCGCCAGCCGGTAATTGCCGCGGTCGGCCCAGATCTCCGCCCCGGATCCATCCGCGCCGACCGCATAATCGCCGTACAGACCGATCGGCATGCCCAAGCGGCGCGCCAGCGACTGCGCGTCACGCAGTTGTTGGTCGGCGAGCCATTGCAAATAGAGGAAAAACTCCACCTCCTCGGGATTTTCGGCCGCGAACCCCGCCGCCGCCGCGCCGTCGGGATCGCGGTATTCCTGCGGCCAGCTCATCCAGCCGGCGGCGGTATCCTGCGTGCGGCGAAAATGCCGGTCGAGCGCTTCGAAGCGCGCGTAGCGCTGCAAGCTCGTGCCGCCCGCGGCGACGAACGCATGAAAAGCGGCGGCCCGCGGCGTGCGGGCGGCGATCTGCGATTCGCGGAATTGCCGGTGCAGCAGCGCCAGCACCTCGAACTTCAGAGCGGCGACGCCGCGATAATCGACCAACTCGGCGCCGCGCAGCGCATCGATGCGCCGCTCGAACGGTGCATCGCCGCCGAGCGCCTGAGCCGCGGCGCAGGCGGCGTATTCGGCGGCCGCGGGCACCGCGATGTACAGCACGTTCAAGAAATGCCGATCGGAAGCGCTATATGGACTCGCGCGCGACGGATCCGCCGCGAACAGCGCATGCAGCGGGTTCAAGCCGATGAAACCCGCGCCGCGCGCGGCGAACCAGCGAATCAGGCTCTGCAGATCGTTGAAATCGCCGATGCCCCAGTTTTGCCGGGAGCGGATCGTGTATAGCTGCAGGCTGACGCCCCACAAACGCCGCCCGGCGGCGATCGCCGGCGGTTCGAAACAGCGCGCCGGCGAGACGATCAGCAGGCAGTGGTGCCGGGCGCCGCCCGCGATCCGCGCCTCGAGTTCGTGATAGCCCGGCGGCAATTCCGGTGGCAGCTCGAAGCGGCGCCGTGTCATCCACGTCCCTTCGACCTCGCCGCCCCAAAGCTCCGGAAGGTCGGCGGTCGATGCGACGCCGTCGCTGCGCGTGCCGTCCTCGAGACGCAAAGACCATAGCAAGCTCGTGCCGAATTGCGCCGCCGTGACGTTCAAGTCCAAGCCGATGCGCGGGCCGTTCGCCGCGGCGAGCGGCGGCATCAGCGCGCGCGCCCGGGCGCTCTGCAGCCCGGCGACGGCGGCCGCGAGCGCGTCTCGATCGCCGACCGGCTCGCCCATCGCCCGCAGTATTGCGCTCTTCGTTTGCGCGCCGAAGCTCTGCAATTGACCGTGGTAATCGTAGTACGCATCGCCGACGCCGCACAGCCGCGCCAGCCGCTCGATCAGCTCGCTCTCCATACCCTCAGCACTCCAGCAAAACGACGCTGCGCGCGCCGAGAGGATAGGCGCTCGCGGCGGCCGTCCACGGCGCATCGAACGGCTGTTGCACTGTATCGACGAGGCGCCTCCACGGCGCGCCGGAAGGCGGCGTCGGCAAGGCGAATTCCTGCGCATCGCCGCTCGCGCTGATCAAGAGCAGCAAGCGGCCGACGGCGATCGCGCCGCTGCGCAGCCAGACGCCGAGCGTGCGCAGTTCAGGGTTCGCCCAATCCGCCGGCGTCATCTCGGTGCCGCGCATGTGCAGCCAGACGACATCCTTCGCGCCCGCGCGCTGCGGCGCGCCCTTGAAAAACGTCTCGCGCCGAAATTCCGCATGCCGGCGGCGCAGCGCGGCGAGCGTTTGCACCATTCTGAGCAGATCGGCGTTGACCGTGCGCAACCGCCAATCGACCCACGACAATTCGTTGTCCTGGCAATAGGCGTTGTTGTTGCCGCGCTGCGTGCGCGCGAATTCGTCGCCCGCCTGCAGCATGGGCACGCCCTGCGAGAGCAGCAGCGTGGCGAGCAGGTTGCGCATTTGCCGCGCCCGCAGTGCGATCACGGCGTGCTCCTCGCTCTCGCCCTCCGCACCGCAGTTCCAACTCAGATTGTCGTTGGCGCCGTCCGTGTTGTTCTCAAGATTCGCTTCGTTGTGCCGTTCGTTGTAGGCGACCAGATCGTACAGCGTGAAGCCGTCGTGGGCGCTCAGGAAATTGACGCTCGCGGTGGGTTTACGGCCGTTGTGGCGGAACAAATCGCTCGAGCCCGCGAGCCGTTCGGCGAGGTCGCCGATCTTGCCGCCGTCGCCGCGCCAGAAGGCGCGCATCGCGTCTCGATAGCGATCGTTCCATTCCGACCAGCCCGGCGGAAAGCGGCCGAGCTGATAGCCGTCGACGCCCAAATCCCAAGGCTCGGCGATCAATTTGGCGTACGACAGCGCGGGCTCGGCGCGCACCGCCTTGAAGAGCGGCGAATTCTCCTCGAAGCCGCCGCGGTCGCGGCCGAGCACGCTGGCAAGATCGAATCGGAAGCCGTCGACGTGCATTTCCTCGACCCAATATTTCAGGCAATCGACGATCAGCGACCTTACCGCCGGCTGCCCGCAATTGACGGTATTGCCGCAGCCGGTGATGTTCTCGTAGCGGCTCGGATCGCCGCCGAGGAGGCGGTAATACAGCGGATTGTCGATGCCCCGCAACGACAACATGGGGCCCGCCTCGTTGCCCTCGGCCGTGTGATTGAAGACCACGTCCATGATGACCTCGATGCCCGCCGCGTGCAGCGCCTTGACCATCGTCTTGAACTCGGCGACGGGATCTTCGACGGCGTATTGCCAGGCCGGCGCGAACCAGCCGGCCGGGTTGTACCCCCAATAATTCACCAATCCGCGATCCAGCAGGAAGGGCTCGCTGACGAAGGCCTGGCACGGCAGCAATTCTACGGCGGTCACGCCGAGCGCCTGCAAATGTTCGATGACCGCAGCCTGCGCCAGCCCCAAATATTTGCCGCGCAGCGCCGCGGGCACCGCCGGATGCAGCGCGGTGTAGCCCTTGACGTGCAGTTCGTAGAGCAGCGTGTCGCGCCAGGGGATCGCCGGCGCGCGGTCGCCGTGCCAATCGAAGCGCGGGTCGACGATCCGGCACCGCAGCGGCGGTCCCGGCACCAGTTGGTGCGCGTACGGATCGAGCACGGTCGCCCGCGCATCGAAGCGGTAGCCCTTTGCCGCATCCTCGGGACCGTGCACGCAAAATGCGTAGTCGCTGCCGTAGCCGGCGCGGCGCGGCGGCAGCAGTCCATGCCAAACGTCACCGCTGCGTCCCGGCAGCTGCCAACGCCCCTTCTCCCGGCCGCTCGCAGCATCGAAGATGCAGATGTCGACGCGCGTCGCATGACTCGAGAAGACCGCGAAATTGACGCCCGACTCGCTGCAGGCGGCGCCCAAGGGCCGGGGCTGCCCGACTTTGATCGGCTCCACTTAGCGCGGACCGCTGAAGAACAACGCGGCGAGCGGCGGCAGGTTGAGCCGCAAGCTGTACGGATAGCCCTGCGCGCCTCGCGCCGAGGTCGGCGCCGCATCTTGCCGGTTGTAACCGGAGCCGCCGAAGCGCACCGAGTCGGTGTCCAGCACTTTTAGGTATTGCCCGTGCTCGGGCAGGCCGATCGCGTAGCCGTCGCGCGGCACCGGCGTCGCATTGAATACGCAGATCAGCGGCGCAGCGTCGGCGGCGGCGGTCGCGCGCCGCTGGAACGCAAAGACGCTCTCGTCCGCGTTGTGCAGATCGAGCCAGCGAAAGCCGTCGCCGTCGGCGTCGCTGAAGTGCAGCTGCGCGCTCGCAAGGTACAGCCGATTCAATTCGCGCACGCAATCCCGCAATCCCTGGTGGCCCGGGTCCTGCGTCAGATACCAGTCGAGCTGGTCGTGATCGCGCCATTCCCGCCACTGAGCGAATTCCGCGCCCATGAACAGCAGCTTTTTGCCGGGATGCGCCGTCATGTAGGCGATCAACAGGCGGCAATTGGCGCGCTTCTGCCATTCGTCGCCGGGCATCTTGCCGAGCAATGAGCCTTTGCCGTGCACCGCTTCGTCGTGCGAAATCGGCAAGATGAAGTTCTCCGACCACGCGTACACGAACGAGAAGGTGATCAGCTGGTGGTTGTGCCGGCGGTGAATCGGATCGAGGGCGAAGTACTTCAGGGTGTCGTTCATCCAACCCATGTTCCATTTGAAATTGAAGCCGAGCCCGCCGGCCGCGGGCGGCTGCGTGACCTGCGGGAAGGCCGTCGATTCTTCCGCGATCGTCAGCGAGCCGGGGAAGGCGCGATGCACGGCATCGTTCATTTGCCGCAAGAAATCAATGGCTTCGATGTTCTCGCGCCCGCCGTAACGGTTCGGCAGCCATTCGCCGGGCTTGCGGTTGTAATCCAGGTAGAGCATCGACGCCACGGCGTCGACGCGCAGGCCGTCGACATGATAGCGGTCCATCCAGAACAGTGCGTTCGCCACCAGGAAATTGCGCACTTCGTGGCGTCCGAAATTGAAGACCTTCGTGCCCCATTCGGCGTGCTCGCCGAGCCGCGCGTCCGCGTGCTCGTAGAGCGCGGTGCCGTCGAAGCAGGTCAGGCCGCAATCGTCGCGCGGAAAATGCGCCGGCACCCAGTCGAGGATCACGCCGACACCCGCCTGGTGGCAACAATCGACGAAATACATGAAGTCCTGAGCCGATCCATAGCGGGCGGTCGCCGCGTAATAGCCGGTGACCTGGTAGCCCCAGGAGGCGTCCAGCGGATGTTCGGCAACGCCCATCAATTCCAGATGCGTAAAGCCCAAGTCCTGCGCGTACGGGATCAATTGCTCCGCCGCTTCGCGCCACCCCATGAACGGCGGCGTGCGCAGGTCCCACGGCCGCCGCCACGACGCCAGATGCACCTCGTAGATATTGAGCGGGCGCCGCCGCGGATCGCCGTCCGCGCGCCGTGCGAGCCACTCGCCGTCGCGCCAGCCGTAGCCTTCGAGCTCGGCGACCACCGAGCAATTGCCGGGGCGCAACTGCATCGCGAACCCGTATGGGTCGGCCTTGACGATCAAGCCGCCGGCGCGCGTGCCGATTTCATACTTGTACGGCGTGCCCGGCGGCAGATCCGGCACGAACAGTTCCCAAACGCCCGAGTCCCCGCGGCAGTGCATTGCCTGCCGCGTTCCGTCCCAATCGTTGAACGGGCCGACGACGCCGACGCGCTCGGCGTTGGGCGCCCAGACGGCGAAGCGCGTGCCGCGCGGTCCACGCTCGGTCTGCGGATGCGCACCGAGTTTCTCGTAGATGCGCTCGTGCTTGCCCTCGCCGAACAAGTACAGATCGAAGTCGGTGATCGGCTCGGCGGACAACGGGCCTAGGCGCTCATATCACGGGCCTTACGCCCCAGATCCAATCCGCGTATTCGCGTACGCTGCGGTCGCTCGAGAAATAGCCCATGCTCAAGCAGTTGACGGCCGCCTTTTCACTCCACGCATCCTCCTGCGCATACAGCGCATCGACGCGCTCCTGGGCCGAAGAGTAGGCGGCGAAGTCGGCGAGCACCAGATACGGCTCGCCGTCGGCGAGCAACCGCTCGACGACCAGCTTGGCCGCGTCCGCGCCGCCCGGCGAAAAGTGTCCCGAATCGATCAATCGCAGCACGCGCTCGAGTTCCGGGTTGGCGTCGAGCTCCAGGCGCGGCACATAGCCGGCGGCGCGGCGCGCCGCGACCTGCTCCGCCGTCAAACCGAAGATGAAGACGTTCTCCGCGCCGACGTGATCGCGAATCTCGATGTTGGCCCCGTCCAGCGTGCCGATGGTGAGCGCGCCGTTCAGCGCGAGCTTCATGTTGCCGGTGCCCGACGCCTCCATTCCGGCGGTCGATATTTGCTCGGAAAGGTCCGCCGCGGGGATGATCCTCTGCGCCAGCGAGACGTCGTAGTCGGCGAGGTATTCGACGCGCAATTTGCCCTGCATCAGCGGCTCGGAGTTGACGGTCTGCGCGACATTGTTGATCAGCTTGACGATCGCCTTGGCCATGACGTAGCCCGACGCAGCTTTGCCGGAGAAGATCACCGTGCGCGGCACGACGGCGGCGCCCGGGTTCTCGCGGATGCGGTTGTAGCGGGCGACGACGTAGAGCAGATTCAGCGTTTGCCGCTTGTACTCGTGGATGCGTTTGACCTGCACGTCGAACAGCGTATCGACGTCGACAGCGGCCCCCGAGCGGCGGCCGATCTCGGCCGCCAGGCGCTCCTTGTTCGCGCGCTTGACGGCGCGCAAGCGCCGCCGGAATTCCGCATCGCCGGCGCAGCCGATCAAGCGGCCGATCTCCTCGAGGTCGTTTTCCCAGGCAAACCCCAAGCGCTCGGTGAGCAGCGCCGACAGCCCCTGGTTCGACTGTTTCAGCCAACGGCGCACGGCGATGCCGTTGGTGACGTTGATGAAGCGCTCCGGATGCATCTCGGCAAAACCGGCGAACACCTGCGTGCGCATCAGATCCGAATGCAGGTGCGCGACGCCGTTGACGCGATGGCTGCCGATGATCGCCAGATGCGCCATGCGCACTTGCCGCGCGCCGTCTTCGGTGATGATCGACACGCGTCTCTGCCGGTCGATGTCGCCGGGGAAGCGCGCCTCGACGGCGGCCAAGAAATCGCGGTTGATCAGATAAATGATTTCCAGGTGCCGCGGCAGCAGGCGCTCGTACATCGCAACCGGCCAGATCTCCAGCGCCTCGGGCAGCAGCGTGTGATTCGTGTAGGAGAACACGGCGGAGGTGATGCACCACGCGGCGGCCCACGGCATCGCGTGCTCGTCGACCAACAGGCGCATCAGTTCCGCGATCGCGATCGCCGGATGGGTGTCGTTCAATTGCATCGCCACGGCGTCGGCGAGGGTTTCGAGACTGCGGCCCTCGCCGAGATGCGTGGCGAGCATGTCCTGCAGGCTGGCGCTGACGAAGAAATACTGCTGCTTGAAACGAAGTTCCTTGCCCTGCGGCGTGCGGTCGTCCGGATAGAGGACGCGCGAGAGGTTCTTGGCGTCGATCTGCTCCTTCACCGCCGCCGCGTAGTCGCCGTCGTTGAAGGCGTCGATATTGAACGGCGTGATGCCGCGGCCGGACCAGAGCCTGAGGTGATTGACGGTCGCGCAGCGATTGCCCGGGATCAGATGATCGAAACCGATCGCGTAGATGTCGTGGGTGTCGATCCAGCGATGCGGGGCCGACGGATCGGCCAGTTCGGCGGCGACGCTGCGGCCGCCGAAGCGCACCGTGTAGCGCGCCTTGCCGCGCGGCGTCTCCCAGACGTTGCGCAGCCGCAGCCAACTGCTCGCCAGCTCGCGCTGGCCGCCGTCCGCGTCGATGCGCTGGGTGAAGATGCCGTAGTCGTAGCGAATCCCGTAACCGACGGCCGGATACTGCAGCGTCGCCAGCGAATCCATGAAACAGGCGGCGAGCCGCCCCAGGCCGCCGTTTCCCAAGCCCGGGTCGACCTCCTCGGCGGCGATCTCGTCGAGATCGTAATGCATCGCGCGCAACGTATCGCGCGCCTCCTGCACCAATTCGCCGCCGAGGCTGCCGAGAGCGTTGATCAGCGAGCGCCCGGGCAGGTATTCGACCGACAGGTAGCAAATCCGTTTGACGCGCGCGCGCTCGACGCGGCGTTGGGTCGCGAGCCAACGCAGCGTCAGTTCCTCGCGAACGGCGAGCGACAAGGCGTCGTATATGTCGCGCGCGCTCGCCGCCTCGGGGCTTTTGCCCAAGGCGCGCGTCAGCCGATCCAGCAAGGCGGCCTGCAGCATCCCGGGCTGCAGTGCCACGTTGCGGCGCATCGACGCCTGTGTCGCCGCGCTATTCATCACTGGTGCTCCACCCCGATATTTCGTCAAGTTCAACGGCGCCGGACGTTAAGTTCAACGCCGCCAATTTACAGGTTATTATAAATTCGTTGGTGAATCGACCTCTCGAAACATCCAAGGGGCGGATATCCCGTGCAAAAATCAGTGCAAAACCTCGCGTTGGGCGTCGATGTCGGCGGCTCATCGATCAAATGTGCGCTGATCGACCTGCGCTCAGGCCATTTCGTCGGCGCGCGCCACAGCGTGCGCACGCCGGCGCAGGACTCGGTCGATACCCTGCTCGAGGCCATCGCCGCGGCGGTGGCCGGCGTGCCCGGCGATCACCCGATCGGGCTCGCTTTTCCAAGCGTGATCGTGCACGGCACGGTGCGCACCGCCGCGCATTTGAACAAGTCATGGATCGGCCAGCCGCTCGATTCACTCGCCGCGGCGCGCCTCGGGCGTGCGGTGACCGCGATCAACGATGCCGACGCCGCGGGTCTCGCCGAACTGCGCTACGGCGCCGCCAAGGACGTCCCGGGCACGGTGCTGCTGCTGACCCTCGGCACCGGCATCGGCAGCGCCTTGTTCGTCGATGGCCGCTTGCTGCCGAATACCGAGCTGGGCCATTTGCAGGTCGCGGGCCGCGAGGCGGAACTGCGCGCCGCGGCGCGCATCAAGGTCGAGGAAAATCTGAGCTGGGACCAATGGACGGATGAGCTTAGCCTGGTGCTCGAGGAAATGCATGCCTTGCTGTGGCCGGATTTGATCGTGCTGTGCGGCGGCATCACCGAACGGCCGGAGAATTTCCTGGCCAAGCTGCGCTCGCCGGCGGAACTGCGGATCGGCGCGCTGCGCGCCGAGGCCGGCATCGTCGGCGCCGCCCTGGCGACGGCGCCGGAGCCGCCCCGCGGCGCGTGAACCGCCGCGCAGTCATCGTCTTCGCCGCCCTCGGCCTCGCCGCCTGCGCCGGCCGGCCGACGCTCCCCGCGGCGCGCGCCGATCGCGGCCCGCCGCCCGTCGCGCAGCGCCGCGCACTGTTCGTGCACAGCGCGCTGGCGATGCTCGGCCGGCCGTACCGATACGGCGGCACGGGCCCGGCCGGATTCGATTGCAGCGGCTTGGTCGTCTACGCCGCGGCCAGGGCCGGCATCGCCGTGCCGCGGACCACGCGCGAGCAGCTCCATATCGGCGTCGCGGTGAGCCGCGATCGCCTGCGCGCGGGCGACCTCGTCTTCATGCATTTCCCGCACAAGCAACTGCACGTCGGCATCGCCATCGATGCGCGGCGCTTCGTTCACGCGCCCGCCGCGCGCGGTCGCGTGCGCATCGATTCGCTGGCCTCGCCGGTCTACGGCAGGGCGTTCTTGCGCGCGCGGCGAATCGCCTTCCCGCACTGAGGCGCGCTGCGGTACCATCGGCGGATCGCATCAACCGCACCGAGGAACAATCCGCCGATGAAACTCTACTACGCTCCGGGCGCCTGCTCGCTTGCTACGCATATTTTGCTTTGCGAGGTCGGCGCGCCGTTCACGACCGAGAAGGTCAACCTGCAAACCAAGAAGACGGCATCGGGCGCCGACTACACCGCCATCAACTCCAAGGGCGCGGTGCCGGCCCTGCTGTTGGACGACGGCCAGCTGTTGACCGAAGTCGCGGTCATTTTGCAATACCTCGCGGATCAAAAGCCGGACGCCGCCTTGGCGCCGCGCGCCGGCAGTTTCGAGCGCTACCGCCTGCTCGAAATACTCAATTACATCGCCACCGAAGTGCACAAGGGCTTCGGCCCGCTGTTCAATCCCAAGGCCTCGGCGGACTGGAAAGCCGGCGCGCTCGCCAATTTGTCGGCGCGTTTCGATTGGCTGACCGGCCAGCTCGCCGGCAAATCCTACCTGCTCGGCGAGCGCTTCAGCATCGCCGATGCCTATCTGTTCACGGTACTCGGCTGGAGCGGACACGTCGGCATCGATCTTGCCAAGTGGCCGGCGCTGGCGGCCTATCGAGCGCGCGTCGGCCTGCGCCCGAAGGTACAGGAAGCGCTGCGCGCCGAAGGTCTGCTCAGCTAAAGGGCCGCGCCCGCGCCGCTGCCCGCTTCGGCCGCGTCGGCGGGGTCGGCGCCGTTCAGGCCGAACTGCAGGACCGCGAGGCGCGCATACAGGGGGCTTTGCCTCATCAATTCGCCGTGCGTGCCGACGGCGATCTTGCGGCCGTGCTCCATGACGACGATGCGGTCGGCCTTCTGCACCGTCGCCAGCCGGTGGGCGATGATGATCGTCGTGCGTCCTTGCATGAGCTTCTCCAGCGCCTGCTGCACGAGGCGCTCCGACTCCGAATCCAGCGCGCTCGTGGCTTCGTCGAGCAGCAGGATCGGCGGATCCTTGAGGATCGCGCGCGCGAGCGCGATGCGCTGGCGCTGGCCGCCGGAGAGCCGCGTGCCGCGCTCGCCGAGAAACGTATCGTAGCCCTGCGGCAGCTTGCGCAGGAACTCGTCGGCGGCGGCCGCGCGCGCCGCCGCCTCGATCTCGGCATCGCTCGCGCGCGGCCTTCCGTAGCGGATGTTTTCCCGCGCGCTGGCGCCGAACAGCACGGTATCCTGCGGCACCAGGCCGATTTGCGAACGCAGGTCCTCGGGCCGCAGATCGGCAAGGCAACGCTCGTCGATCGATACGCGTCCCGAGTCCGGATCGTAAAAGCGCAGCAGCAGCTGGAAGGTCGTGCTCTTGCCGGCGCCGGAGGGTCCGACGAACGCGACGGTCTCTCCGGGCGCGACCTGCAGACTGAAGTTCGAGAGCGCGGCGATCTGCGGCCGCGATGGATAGTGGAAAACCACGTCGTCGAAGCGGATGCGCCCCTGCAGCCGCGCCGGCAATTCCAGCGGATGCGCCGGGGCCGCGATTTTCGGCCGCGCCTCCAGCAATTCCGACAGGCGCTCCATCGCCCCCGCCGCGCGCTGCACCTCGCCCCACATTTCCGTCAGCGCGGCCGCCGAAGTGCCGACCAGGGCCGCGTACAGCAGGAATTGCCCGAGCTGGCCGCCGGTCATCGTGCCGGCGAGCACCGCGTGCGCGCCGATCCACAGCACCAGCGTGATGCCGCCGAATACCAACATGATGCCGAAAGCCGTCAACAGCGCGCGCACGCGCGTGCGCCGCACGGCGGCCGCAAAGCTGTCCTCGACGGCGGCGCGATACCGCTCGCTCTGCAGATCCTCCAAGGTGAAGGCCTGCACCGTTTGCATCGCGTTCAGCGTCTCGTCGGCAAGGCCGCTGGTGTCGGCGATTCGATCCTGCGACGCGCGCGACAGGCCGCGGACGCGCCGTCCGATCACGATCAACGGCGCTACCACGATCGGAATCAGTATCAAGATCACGCCCATCAGCTTGGCGCTCGTCAAGCCGAGCATGACGAGCGCGCCGACGAGGCTTAAGGTCGAGCGCAGCACGATCGATAAATTGACGCCGGCGATCGCCTGCACCAGCGTCGTGTCGGCGGTCAACCGCGACAGCACCTCGCCGGTGCGCGTCGTCTCGTAGAAGGTCGGATCCATGCGCACGACGCGCCGATACACCGCCGAGCGCAAATCCGCGACGACGCGTTCGCCGAGCCAGGTGACCAGGTAGAAACGCAGCGCCGCGAACACGCCGTAGAGCACCGCCGCCGCCAAAAATCCGACGAAATAGCGGTTGATCGTCGCCGCGTCCTTGGCCGCGAGTCCGTGATCGATCATTAGGCGCAAGGCCACCGGCAACGACAGCAGGGCGGCGGACGCCGCCAACAGCGCGGCCATCGCGGCTGCGAGTCTGCCGCGATAGGGGCGCAGGAAAGGTATCAGCGCGCGCAGCGGGCTCAAGGATTTGGCGCGCGGTCGATCGATCGGGGCGTTCACCGCCTCATGTTCCCACAAAGCGATCGCGCCGGCGCGCGCCGGGCCCGAGGCGTGCACCCGCGCCGGCTTCTCCGTTGACGTTGTTATTGTGCAACGGCGGCAAATGCGCCGGCAACGCGATAATTGCGTTTCGCGAATCGGGGCGTTATGGTGCGGTAATCGAGGGATTCGAGCGGCTTGCGGCGTTCGGCCGGCAATGCCAAGCATAGAAAATCAATGGCGAGGGCAAATCATGCTGGGACATAGGCAATTCGACGCGTTGCGTAATGACCACCGCGGAGGAATCCACGGCTCGGCGGGCCGGCGCCGCCTGCTCGTGGCGGCGGCGTTCGCGCTGCCGGGCCTCGCGCTGCCCGGACTCCTCGCCGCGCAGGCGGCCGCGGGCGATCAGTCGATAAGCAGCCCGCTGCAAGAGATCATCGTTACCGCGACGCGACGCGCCGAGGGCCTGAGCAAGGTGCCCTTGAGCGTGACGGCCTTCACCCAGCGGTCGATCGACCTGCGCGGCGTCGAGAACATCAGCGACCTCGCCAAATTCACGCCGGGCCTCGACGTCGACAACACCGGCACGAACAACATCTCGATCCGCGGCATCGCCTCGACCGGCGGTGCCGGCACGACCGGCATCTACCTCGACGACACGCCGATCCAGATGCGCGCACTCGCGTTCAACCCCGACGAGGCGCTGCCCGAGACCTTCGACATCCAGCGTGTCGAGGTGCTGCGTGGCCCGCAGGGCACGCTGTTCGGCGCCGGCTCCGAGGGCGGCACGGTGCGCTACATCACGACGCCGCCCAGCCTGACGAAGGACAGCATCTACAGCCGCGACGAGGTCTCGTACACTCAAGGCGGCGGTCCGAGCTACGAGGCGGGCGTCGCCGCGGGCGGCCCGATCGTCGACGGCACCCTCGGCGTGCGCGCGACCGTCTGGTACCGGCGCGACGGCGGCTACATCAACCTGATCGATCCGGTGAGCCTGAACACGATTCAGAACAATGCGAACTTCACCGACACCTCACTCGTGCGGCTCGCCGCGATCTGGCAGATCAGCGACCGCTGGCGCATGACCCCGAGCATCTATTACCAGGATCGCTACGGCAACAACACCAACGATTTCTGGCCGCTGTACTCCAATCGGGGCAAGGACCGCTATGTCAGCGCCGATCCGACGCGCCGCGGCCGGCCCGACCGGTTCTACCTGCCGGCGTTGAAGGTCGTCGGCAACTTCGGCTCCTTCGAGTTGATCTCCAACACCTCGTACTACCACCGCAAGGAAACCTCGGGCTACGACGGCACGATCTACAACCTCGGCTTCTACCAGTCGGGGGCCGTGCTGGGTTCGGTGGCCAACGGCTATCCGCTGCTGCTCGACGGCACCGGCTTGCACCTGCCGGCCGGCGCGACCGACTACCGCTCCCCGGCCACGGTCGATAACGGCCAGCAGAACTTCACCGAGGAGGTCCGGCTGCAATCGACGGATGCGAACTCGCCGCTCGTCTGGACCACGGGTCTGTTCTACAGCAACGATCGGCAGAGCTACCTGGAACAGATCCATGACCCGCTGCTCAACGAACTGACGCAAGCCTACGTCGGCTCGGACTACGGCTCGATATTCTGCGTCTACGACGCCACGCTCGGCGCGTGCGCGAACCCATATCAGCCGGTGCTGTACGATCCGCGCTTCCCGAACGACTCGTACTTCCTGCAGACGTCCGCCAAGGACACGCAGGTCGCCTGGTACGGCGAGGCCACCTACGCGTTCACGGACCAGTGGAAGCTCACGCTCGGCGCGCGCGAGTCGCACACCAAGTACACCTTCAACACCCTGACCGGCGGCCCGCAGTTGTTCCTCACGCCGCAGACCGGCAGCGGCGGCAAAAGCGAGAACGCCTTCACGCCGAAGGTGAGCGTCGCCTATCAGTACGACAACGATAACCTGTACTACGCGACCTACGCGAAGGGCTTCCGGCCGGGCGGCGCGAACAATCCCGTGCCCTATGCGGCCTGTGCGACCGACTTCCAGAACTTCGGCATCAACTCCGCGCCGCAGACCTTCAGCTCCGACACCGTCAACAGTTTCGAGGTCGGTGCGAAGAACAACTTCCACAACCGCCTGAAGCTCGCGACCAGCGTCTACTACATCAAGTGGAACAACATCCAGCAGACCGTCGTGCCGCCGATCTGCCAGATCTCGTTCATCGCGAACTTGGGATCAGCGGTCGCCAAGGGCGCCGACTTCCAGGCCGACATCGCTTTGACCGAGCACTTCACCGCCGAGCTGACCGCCGGCTACACCGACGCCCGCTACAGCCGCGATGCGCGCTTCTCGCCGACCGAGATCACGCCGATCGTCAGCAGCGGCGACGCGATCACGGGGCAGAGCGGCCAGCCCGGCGCGCCGATCACCGCCTCCGCCGGCCTGCAGTACAACTTCCGCCTGCTCGACCACCGCTCGTTCGTGCGCTTCGACGACGAGTACCAGGGACGCTCGAAGTGGCAGTCGCCGCAGCAGGACTTGACCACGCAGCAGTTCGACGCGGCGAACTACACTCTGAGCTCGACGAACTACATGTCGATGCGCGCCGGCATGTCCTTCGGCAACCTGCAAATCGCCGCCTTCGTCAATAACCTGACCGACAACCAGACGACCACCAACTACCACTGGTCGATCGATCCCGGAGTCTGCACGGCGCCGACGCCGGCTTGCGAATCGGCGACCCGGCTGCAGCGCCAGTGGACGTTCCGGCCACGCACCTTCGGCCTGACCGTCATCTACCGCGACTGAACACCCGCGCCGCGCTTCAGGCGGCGCGCGTCGCCGCCTCCTGGCCGTGCGCGGCGCGCAGCGCCTCCTCGAGGATGCCGAGGCCCTCGTCGAGCATGGCGTCCGGAATCGTCAGCGGCGCGAGCAGGCGCACGACGTTCGCCGACACCCCGCAGGAGAGGAGAATCAAGCCGCGCTTCTCGGCCTGGGCCAAAATCGCGGCCGTCAATGCGGCATCCGGTTCCTTGCTCTTCTCGTCCTTGACCAACTCGAAGGCGACCATCGCGCCCAAGCCCCGCACGTCGCCGATGCACGGCAACTGCGGCTGCAACGATTCGAGTTTCGCGCGCATGCGCCCGCCGACGCGCAGTGCGCGCGCGCACAGACCCTCGGCCTCGATCACGTCGAGCACCGCGTGCGCGGCGGCGATGCCGAGCGGATTGCCGCCGTAGGTTCCGCCCAAGCCGCCGGGGTGCGCGGCATCCATGATCGCGGCGCGGCCGGTGACCGCCGACAGCGGCAAGCCGCCGCCGAGCCCCTTCGCCATCGCGATCACATCCGGTATGACGCCCGAATGCTCGATCGAAAACATCTTGCCGGTGCGCCCCATGCCGCCTTGCACCTCATCGGCGATCAGCACGATGCCGTGCTTGTCGCATAAGCGCCGCAGCGCCTGCAGAAAATCGAAGGGCGCGACGTTGAAGCCGCCTTCGCCCTGCACCGGCTCGACGATGATCGCCGCAACCGCCTGCGGATCGACGTCGGCGTGAAGCAGCCGGTCGAGGTCCGCGAGCGCCTGTTCGCTCGTCACGCCGCGGTACGGCAGCGGAAATGCGGCATGGTAGATTTCCGCCGGGAAGGGCCCGAAGCCTCGTTTGTAAGGCATGACCTTTCCGGTCAGGCCCATGGCGAGCAGGGTGCGCCCGTGGAACGCGCCGGAGAAGGCGATGACCGCAGAACGCTTCGTGTGGATGCGCGCGATCTTCACCGCGTTCTCGACGGCCTCCGCGCCGGAGGTCAAGAACAGCGTCTTCTTCGCGAAATCGCCCGGCGCGAGCGCGTTCAACCGTTCCGCGAGGCGCACGTACGACTCATATGGCACGACGTGAAAGCAGGTGTGCGTGAAAGCCTCTGCTTGCTTGGCGACCGCCTGCATGACGCGCGGATGCCGGTGCCCGGTGTTGACGACGGCGATGCCGGCGGCAAAATCGATGAAACGCCGCCCGTCGACGTCCCAGAGTTCGGCATTTTCCGCCTTCACCGCGTAGATGCCCTTGGTCGCCACCCCGGCCGGTACCGCCGCCGCCTGGCGCGCCTTCAGATCGGAAGATTTCGACATGCAATTCCCCTCGGCATGGTGCTAAAGCGGCTTCGAACGGTATCATTGGCATCGATGCCGAGCAAACCGATCGACGCCATTGCGAGCGTGCCCACGGCACGCGCCGGCACCCTCGGCCTGCGCGTGCTGCGCTCCGGCATCGACGGCGGCCTCGAATGCGACGATACCGTCGCGGTCGAAGCGCCGCTCGAATTCCAACTGCATCATCCCGCGCTCGGCGCCGGCCCCGTGTCGTTCGGCGCGACGATGCGCACGCCCGGCGACGACGCGGCGCTTGCCGCCGGACTGCTGTACGGGGAGGGGCTGATCGAGGGGCCCGCCGACATCGATGCGATCGAGACTAGCACGCGCCGTCCGAACGTCGTCAATGTCCGCTTGAAGGCCTCTGCCGCCGTGGACCGGCGCGCCGAAGCGCGCCGCTTCTCGGCCGGTTCGGCCTGCGGCGTCTGCGGAACGACGGGACTCGACGCCGCAATCGCGCGCGCGGCGGCGACGCGCTTGCCTGCAGGCGATGCGGCGGATTTGGCGGTGCTGCTCGACCTGCCGCGGCACATGCGCGACTCGCAGGCAAGATTCGGCACGACCGGCGGCATCCACGCGGCGGCGATATTCGATTTCTCGGGCGCCCTGCTCGGCATCGCCGAAGACGTCGGCCGCCACAATGCGCTCGACAAGCTGATCGGCGAGAATCTGCTCGCCGGCCGCTTGCCGCTCGCCAACCGTATCGTGCTGTTGAGCGGCCGCGCGAGCTTCGAGCTGGTTCAAAAAGCGCTGCGCGCGGGCGCACCCGTCCTCGCGGCGATCGGCGCGCCGTCGAGCCTCGCGGTGCAGTTGTCCGCGGCGGCCGGATTGACCTTGGTCGGCTTTTTACGCGACGCCCACTGCAACGTCTATACGCATCGCCAGCGCTTGCAAATCGGGGGCACCGCTCGAAGCGCTAATTGACCGAGTAGCCGCGGGCGTCGAGACACGCGCTGATCGCGCGCCGGTAGTCCTGCGAACGGGAGCGCCCCTCGGCTGCTTGACGGTTGAACTGCTGCGCCTGCTCGGCCTGCTGTCGCGCATCGGCATCGGCCGCGGACCCCAAGATTGCGCCGGTGGCGCCGCCGAACAAGGCACCGACGCCCGAATCGCGCGGACCCGCGAGAATCGAGCCGATGATCGCGCCGCCGACCGCGCCGGCCACCGTGCCCGCGCCGGGCGCCGGCTGCACGATGACACGCTCATACGCGGGCACGCTCGCCCTGCTCGGATCGAAGCCTGTCTGCTGGACGGCCCATACATGGCATTGGTAGCGGTCGCGTGCCAGCTGATCGGGACTTTGTCCCCTCGCCGGGTAGACGAACAGCCGCTGCGGCCGGGGCCCCGGTACGGCGACCGTTCGCACCGGCGGCGCCACCACGCAACCGCTCAACCACAATGCGGCTGCCAGCGCGACGGGACTCAAGGTTCGGCCGCCGCCACGAATGCTGCGTCGCATCAATTCCACAGGCATATTCCAGGACCTCCCACAGAAGTGCAACGTGCGCGGCATGCCTTCGTTGACACCCGCGGCGGCGACAAGTTCGCCACCGCGGGCCCCCTTCAGCGGGCCCCTCAGCGGGCCCCTCAGCGGGCGCCTCAGCGGGCGCCTCAGCGGGCGCCTGCGGGCTTGCGAAACTTGAAAATGAACTGATCGGTCCTGCCGCGGATCGATGGATCGAAGACCCTCGCCGTGTGCGGATCTTCGGGCCGGTGCAAAAGATCGCTCGACGCCTCGAGCTCGAATCCCGCGGCAAGGACCTCCTTCTTGACGACCGCCGGATCGATCCGATGCAGCGTTGCGGTGTCCCGGGTGCCCGAGCCCGCGGCCGCCGCATGATCGAGGACGAGATAAATACCGCCCGGCTTCAAGGCAGCGAAGACGCGCCGATTGAACTTCACCAGATCGAATCCCGGGATGTTGTGCAGGTCGTGATAATTTTGCGAGGTCCACACCATGTCGAGCGCCACCGGGAAATGCAGCGTGGCGAGGGGCTGCGCCAGAATCGTCACGTTCGCATAATGCGGGTCGGTGGCGAGCGCGCGGGCACCGGCCTCGTAATCCTTGCCGCCGGGACCGGGCGGCGGCGCCTCGGCGTAGACGTGGCCGCGCCTGCCGACCACCTGACTGAAGATGCGGGTGAAGTAGCCGGCGCCCGGCAATAGCTCGCCGATTTTCTGGCCGGGCCGCAATCCCGCGAAAGCAATCGTTTCGGCGGGCTTGCGATCGGCATCGCGCGCGCGGTCCGCCGGCGGCCGGTGCGGGTCGGCGGCAGCCGCGACGATGGCCGCGGGCACGCCGGCGCCGAAGCAGGCCGGCGCAACGGCGCCGAGCACGAGCAGCAATGCGGCGGAGGCGATTTGCGGGTGGATTTTCATGACTGACTCCTGCGTTCGGGCGCGAATCCGCCCTGCGCCCAGCGTATCATGAGCGCTTGCCGGCGCCGCGGCCGGTCAAAGCCGGCGCGGCCAACCCCTTGACACCGCGGATTTGCAATGAGCTTGAGCGTTTTCGATATTTTCAAGATCGGCATCGGCCCGTCCAGTTCGCACACGATGGGGCCGATGAACGCCGCGCGCGGTTTCGTCGAATTGCTGGCCGAACGAGGCCTGCTCGCGCGCACCGCCGAAGTATCGGCGCAATTGTACGGCTCGCTCGCGTTCACCGGGCGCGGCCATTGCACCGACCGCGCGATCTTGCTCGGCCTCGAAGGCGGGCGACCCGAGACGATCGATTCGGCGCTGATCGAGCCCTGCTTGCAGCGCATCCGCAGCGAGGGACGGATCCGCCTGGCCGGGCATCATGAAATCCCGTTCGACGAGCCCTTGAACCTGCTGTTCCATTTCGACCAGGTTCTGCCCGGGCACTCGAACGGCATGCGCTTCACGGCGCACGCGGCGGACGGCGCGGTGCTCGCGCGCGAGGAGTACTACAGCGTCGGCGGCGGGTTCGTCGTGCGCGCCGGCGTCGATGCGGGCGCGGCGGAGGCGCGCGTGGCGGCGCCGTTCGAATTCGATTCCGCGGCGATGCTGCTGGAACACGGACGCAAGCTGGGCCTCGAGATCCCCGAGCTGATGCTCGCCCGCGAGCGCGCCTGGCGCCCGCAGTCCGAGGTGCGCGCCGGCCTCGCGCGCATCTGGCAAGTGATGCAGGATTGCGTGCGCCGCGGCTTCGACGCGCAAGGCTTGTTGCCGGGCGTTCTCGGGGTGCGGCGCCGCGCGCCGAAACTCTACCGCCAGCTGATGAACGGCGATCCCTTGAGTCCGATGCACGCGCTCGACTGGGTCAACGCTTACGCGCTCGCCGTCAACGAGGAAAATGCCGCCGGCGGTCAGGTCGTGACTGCGCCGACCAACGGCGCGGCGGGCATAGTCCCCGCGGTTCTGCATTACTATCGGCGCTTCGAAACCGGCGCCGACGACGACGGCGTGATGCGTTTTCTGCTGACGGCGGCCGCGATCGGCATGCTCTACAAACAGAACGCCTCCATTTCCGGCGCCGAGATGGGTTGCCAGGGCGAGGTCGGCGTCGCCTGTTCGATGGCGGCGGCAGGCCTCGCATCGGCCCTGAACGGCAGCAACGAACAGATCGAAAACGCCGCCGAGATCGGCATGGAGCACAATCTCGGGCTGACCTGCGATCCGGTGGCGGGCTTGGTGCAGATTCCGTGCATCGAACGCAACGCCATGGGGTCGGTCAAGGCGATCAATGCCGCGCGTCTGGCATTGCGCGGCGACGGCTCGCACAAGGTCTCGCTCGATCAAGTAATCGCGACGATGCGCCAGACGGGCAACGACATGTCGACCATCTACAAGGAGACCTCCCAAGGGGGACTCGCCGTCAACGTTCCCGAGTGCTGACGGGTCCCGGCCGCTGCGGCGCCCTCCCCGGCCCGTTCAGCCGGTCGCCTGCAAGCCTTGCGCGATGCCGCTGATCGTGGAGCGCAACGCGGCAAACAAATCGCCGTCCTGGCGCCGGGTTTGCCGCCACCGATTCAGCAGATCCACCTGCATCAGATGCATCGGATCGAGGTAGGGGTTGCGCAAGCGGATCGCGCGCTGCAGGGTCGGTTCAGCGTCCAGCAAATGGTCGTAGCCGCGCAGCTCGAGCAGCAACGATTCGGTGAGCGCGAATTCGCTCTGCAGCGCCTGCGCATACGGCCGCGCCGCTTCGCCGGCGAGTTCGTCGTAGTGCGCGGCGATCTTCAGATCGGTGCGCGCCAGCATGGCTTCGACGTCGTCGAACAAATGCGCGAAGAACGGCCATTCGGCGAGCATCTGGCGAATCAGCGGTTCGCCGTGCCGCTCGCGCGCCGCCTGCAAGCCGCTGCCGAAACCGAACCAGCCCGGCAACATGCGGCGGCTTTGAGTCCAGGCAAACACCCAGGGAATCGGCCGCAAGGCCGCGAGGCCGACGCCGCCGCGCACGGCCTGCCGCGATCCGATATGCATGCGTTCGATGACATCGAGCGGCGTCGCCGCGCGAAAGTAGTCGTAGAAGCCCACATCCTCGTACACCAGGCGCCGGTACACCGATAGGCTGCGCTCGGCGAGCGTGCTCATCGCCGCGATTTGCTCGGCCGGAACCTTGCGGCCGGCGCCGGCATGCGCGGTCGCCAGCGCCACCGCGGCAAAGGTCCGCTCCAGGGTGCGCATCGCGATCGGCCGCAACCCATAGCTCTGATTGACGACCTCGCCTTGCTCGGTGAGGCGCAGGACGCCGTGCACCGCGCCCGCGGGCGCGGCCTCGATCAGGTGTTGGGTACGCCCGCCGCCGCGCGCCGGCGTGCCGCCGCGGTTGTGGAATATCGTCACCGTGATCGCCTGCGCTTGCGCCACCTCGAGCAATTGGCTCTGCGCCAATTGCAGCGCCCAGCGGGATGCGGCGATGCCGGCCTGCTTGTTGGAGTCGGAGTAGCCGATCAACACCGTTTGGCGGTTGCCGCGCGCCGCGAGGTGGCTGCGGTAGGCCGGTTCGCGCTGCAAGGCGCGCAGAATCTCTCCGGCGTTCTGCAGCGCGGCGATCGATTCCAGCAGCGGCGCGATGCCGAGCGGGCTCTCGCCGCTGCGCCGGTCGGCGACATCGGCCCAACGGGCGAGCAGCACGACCGCGAGCAGGTCTTGCGGACCTTGCATGCCGCAGACGATGTATTCGCCGATGGAGCTTGCGCCGAATTTATGCCGGGCCTGGCCGATCGCCTCGAACACGGACAGGCTGCGTCGGCCCATCGCGTCGAACGGCATCAGCGGCCCCTGATCGCGTGCGAGCAAGTCGCGCAGCTGCGCGAGCCGCTCAGCCGGCGCCAGGTCCGGCCACTCGGGCCGGCCGAGGCCTTGGGCGATCACTTCGTCGTGTACGCGCGCGTTCTGCAGGACGTCCAGGGCGGCCAGATGGAAGCCGAACGTGCGCACCCGCGCGATCAGGCGGCGCACGAGAAAGTATCCGGCATGCCGGCCGCGGTTGCGCAGCAGGCTGTCGGCGGCGAGTGCGAGATCGGCGAGCAGCTCTTCCGGCGTATGGTAGCCGTTCGGCCGCGCGTCGTAGCTCGCCCTGAGGCGCTCGCCGATTTGCCCGAAAAAGATGCGGTACGGCATGCGGTCGTGCCGCGCCGGCGTCAAGGCCTGCGCCGCCGGCAACATCTCGGCGTAGACGTCGATGCGCTGCGCGAGTGCGACGCTGATTTCCACACGGTGCGCGCTCTGGCTCAAAGTCTCGGCGATGTGCCGGCATTCGTCGAAATAGGTCGAGACGATGACCTGCCGGTGGCGCTGCAGAGTTTCGCGTATGGTCTTGCCGTGCACTTCCGGGTTGCCGTCCATGTCGCCGCCGACCCAGGAGCCGAAACGCAGGATGCTCGGCAATTCGATCGATTCGAGCGGCACCTCGTAGCTGCGCGCGAGCGCCGCGGCGATCTCCTCGTAGAACAGCGGCACTATGCGGTAGATGATGTCGACCAGGTAGAAGAGCACGTGCTCGCGCTCGTCGGCGACAGTCAAGGCCTCGCGCGGATGGTCCTCGGTCTGCCATATCGTCGTCATCTCCATGCGCACGCGTGCCCACAGCGCGTTCAATTCCGTCGGCGTCGACGACGGATTCTGCCGGTCGAACAGGTCCTGCGCGATGCGCTGCTGTTTGCGCAATATCGTCCGGCGCGTCGATTCGGTCGGATGGGCCGTAAATACCGCTTCGATGCTCATCGAGGCGATCAAGTCGAGCAACTGCACGAGCGTGACGCCCTCGCCGCGCAAGCGCGCCACGCAGTCGTCGATGCCGCCGGGCTGGACCGCCGCCGAGTCGTTGAGATATTGGCGGCGCCTGCGGACCCGGTGGACTTTTTCAGCGGTGTTGACCGCCTGGAACCAGATCGAGAACGCGCGCGTCAGATCCGTCGCCGCCGCCGGGGTACGGCCGCGAGTGCGCATTTGCAGTTCGGCGCCGCCGTGAGTCTCGCCCTCGCGCAAGCGGATGGCGGCCAGGCGGTCGCCCTCCACCAGCTCCAGGAATTCATCGCCGCCCTGCTCGCGCAGCATCTCGCCGATCGCGGCGCCGAGGGCATGGACGTCCTCGCGCAGGGCCGCGTCCTTGACCGGAAATTGAATGCTCTGACGATACATAATGCTAGGCTCGCAGCGGCAATCGGAGAATTATTATGAGCTTGTTGGCGCAGATCGCACTATTTCTCGCCGCGGCGGTCGTCGCAATCCCGATTTTCCGGCGCTTCAAACTAGGCTCCGTCCTGGGTTATCTGGCCGCCGGCATCGTCATCGGCCCCTCCGGCTTCGGCTTGATCAGCGGCAGCGCCTCGACGCTGCAGGTCGCCGCTTTCGGCATCGTCCTGCTGATGTTCGTCATCGGCCTCGAGCTGCAGCCCTCGCGGCTGTGGGTACTGCGTAAATCGATCTTCGGCTTGGGCTCGGCGCAGGTCCTGATCAGCTCGATCGTGCTCGGCGCCGCGGCTTATCTCGCCATGGACGTGCCGTGGCGGGCCGCCGCGGTCATCGGCTTCGGCTTGTCGATGTCCTCGACGGCCCTCGGCCTGCAACTGCTCGCCGAGCGCGGCAAATTGAACTCCGGCTACGGCCGTTCGGCCTTCAGCGTGCTGCTGTTTCAGGATCTCGCCGTCATGCCGGCGCTCGCGCTGCTGCCGCTGCTCGCCGCGACGACCGCCACCGCGCCCGGCGGCCGTGGCATCTTTCTGGTCGTGCGGCTCGCCGCCGTGCTTGCCATCGCCGTCTTCGGCGGCCGCCTGGTGCTGCGGCCGATGCTGCGCATCGTCGCCAAGACGCGGGTCACCGAGGCGTTCACCGCGGCGGGCCTTCTGGTCGTCGTCGGCACCTCGCTGCTCGTCAGCCAGGCGGGCCTGTCGATGTCCCTGGGCGCCTTCCTTGCCGGCGTGCTGCTCGCCGACAGCGAGTTCCGCCATGAACTCGAGGCGAGCATCGAGCCGTTCAAGGGTCTGCTGCTCGGCCTGTTCTTCATCACCGTCGGCATGTCCGCGAACCTCGGACTGCTGGCCCAACGCCCTCTGCTGCTCGCCGCACTGACGGTGGGCTTCATGGCCTTGAAGATCGGCGCGGTATGGCTGACCGGCCGGCTGGTGGGGCTGTCCGCGGCCGCGCGCCGCGGCCTCGCCTTTACGATCGCCACCGGCGGCGAGTTCGCTTTTGTGCTCTTCGGCCTCGCCGCCGGGCTCGGCATTCTCGACGTCCGCGACTCGCAACTGCTGACGCTGGTGGTCACCGCCTCCATGATCCTCGCGCCCCTGCTGCTGGTGATCCACGACGCCTTCCTGAAGGCGGCGCCGCGCGAGGCGAAGCCGTTCGATACGCCCGATGAGCTTTATCCGCGCGTCATCATCGCCGGCTTCGGCCGGTTCGGACAGATCGTCGGCCGCATCCTGCGCGCGCGCAACATCGCCTTCACGGCACTCGACGCCAATCAAACGCAAGTCGATTTCCTGCGCAACTTCGGCAACAAGGTGTTCTACGGCGACGCCTCGCGCCTCGAGCTGCTGCGCGCTGCGCACGCTGAAAACGCGCAGATCGTCGTCCTCGCGATCGACGACGTCGAGGCTTCGGTGCAGAGCGCGCAATTGATCGGCAAGCATTTCCCGCACCTTAAGATATTCGCGCGCGCCCGCAACCGCCAGCACGCCTTTCGATTGATGGATCTGGGCGTGCGCTATCAGATCCGCGAGACGCTGGTGTCGAGCCTGGAGATGTCGGCTCAGGTACTCGAGGCATTGGGGCTGTCGGCGGCCGCCGCGACGGCGACGACCCGCAAGTTTCGTGCGCACGACGAGGCCACCCTGCTGCAGCAGCAGGCGATCAAGGACGATGAAAAGAAGCTCATGCAGTCCGGACGCGAGTCCGCCGAACAGCTGCGACATCTGTTCGAAAGCGACGCCAGCGACGGCGCCGCGGGCGCCGCGGGCGCCGAGCCCGGCGGCTGACTCAATGGGTGTTGAGCAGTACGGTCGTATCGAAGCTTTCGAACGAGTTCAGCACGCGGCGGTAGGCCGTATGCACGATCCGCTCCGAGTTCTTGTCGGCGCGCGTGCCGAGCAGCATGCGGATCATGACGTCGTCCTGGGGCCGAGCCGGATCTTCGCTCAGCATCTGATAGCTGAAGCGCGCTAGCCGCTGGTTGATTTCATTGGCGAATTTCAAGCGCGCCGCCTCGCCGCCGCCGGCGCCGCCGGTCTTCGCCTCCTCGGCGATTTCGCAGATGACGCGCACGATGAAGCGGATCTTGTCGATGAGACCAAGATCGCTGAAGAATTCGATTTCGGACTGGATGTTCATCAGGCCGGGAAAAAGTCGATCGGTTTGGTCGTGGTCAACGGCGCAACATCCTTCGCTTTGAATTTGAACATGCGGATCAGCGCCAATAGTTTAGCCTCGAAATCCGGATCCTGCAGGTCGCTCGAGGCAATGTGCACCGCAGTAACGACGCCGGACGGTGCAATGCTGAGATTAATGACGACTTTCCCCTGCAGCGCCGGGTGGCGTCGCAGCGCGCGGGTATAAAGGGCGTAAATCTCGCCCTTGTGGCGGTCGAATACCAGGGCCACTTCGTCGGCGCTGCGCGAAGCGATGCCGCTGCCGCTGCGCCGCAGCGATCGGTCGCCGCCCGAGGCCAAGACGGGGTTGCGTACTTTTGGCGCGCTATAGGCCCGCAGCGACCCCGAACCTGCCGCCAGTCCGCTGCTGGTCGGCGCCGAAATGCCGCCGCTCGTGCTGCCGGCTTTCGAGGTGATCAGCGATCTTTGCAGCATCGCGACGTCGCCGGGATCGCGGCTGCGCGGCTGATCTTTCTCGAATTTCGCCAGGTTCGACTGATCGCGCAGCGCGGCCAACTGATCGAGGTCGGCGAGCACGCCGCTCTTCGCCGCCTTGGCGCGCGGATTGACCGGCTTCGGAACCGGTCTCGGCGTCGGTCGCGGGGCGGCCTTTTCGATGCGCTTCGGCGGCGGCGGCGGCGGCGGCGGGGGCGGCGCCACGGCAAGGCGCACGACCCGCTCGGGCGGTGAAGTCATATTCACGACCGGCTCGTGCCTCGGCAGCAAGGGGATGAGCACCGCGACGATCCCGAATACGATGCCGAGATTGCGCAATATCACGCGGAACCGGCGTTCCATCTCCTCGCTCGGCGACCAGGGCAGCTCGAACCGCCGGTAATACGGATTGATCGGGAGCCCGTCCGCCGGCGGTACGGAGGTTGCCGCGGCCATTTAGGTCGCCGCCCGTTCGCGCTCGACGACCGCCAGCGATACCTTGGGGTAGTCGGCGTCGCCGCAGGTGAACATGATTTTCTTCAGGACGCTGTAGGGCATCGTCTTATCGCCCATGATCGTCACTTCCCGCTTGGCGACATCGCTCCTCGGCGCCTCGCCCGGCAGCTGATCGCGCTGCGCGATCAGCGCCGCCTTCAGGGGCGCGATCACCGGGCCCGGTGCTGCGATCAATGCGGCCAGCGGCCCGATCAGCCGGCCGTCGACGAACACGGAATCCCGGGTCACCATGACGACGACCGACGGCTGCGGCTTTTGCTGCGAAATCGACTGCGGTATCGCGATGCCCTTGGAGTTCGGCAATATATCGACATCCGCCGTATGCGCGAGCAGGAAGACGACGAGAATCGTCATCACGTCGATAAAGGGGATCAGCACGAAGTGATTGGCGCGGTGCCGTCTGCTGCGATGGCGCTTGATTCGGTACGGCGTCATTTCGGCGCGTCTCCGATGACGATGTCCGGGAACAATGCCGCCTTCGAGTACGGCGCAATCGGCAATTGATAGACGCGTACCGCATCCATGACCTGCACCAGCACGTTGTAGGGCACGTCCGGGCCGAGCAGCACGCTCGCATCGGTCATGTTCGGGAACTGCGCCTTGACCATGCGCATGTACGTCGACAGGGCGTCGTAGTCGTACTTGCCCGCTTTGTTCGGGAAGTCGTCGAGCAAGGGCGACCGGCCCCGGTCCGGATTGCTGTTGTTGATCAGGATGTCGTTCGCGCGGACGATCACCTCGAGCTTCAGGCCCGGCGGCAAGAGCGCGGCGGCCGCGTTCGCCGGCAGATTCAACTGCAGGATGTTGGTCTTGGAGAACACCGCGGTGAATATCAGGAAGAAGACCAGGATCACCATCATGTCGATCATCGGCACGATGTTCAGATCGTCACGCCCGTGGTGATAGCGGGCGTGGTTGCGGCGGACCAGCCGTACTGACTTTGACTTCATGTGCAAGGCACCATGGCGCGCAGTGCGGCGTTCAAATCGTGCCGCGGGCCGCGGCGGGGGCGCGTGCCGGGGCCGCAGCCGGCGCGCTTGGCGCGGCATCCTGGCCCTGACGCTCGGCGATCGAATTCAAGAACTTCACCGCCGCGATCTCCAGGCTGTCGATCAGAGCCGTGGTTTTGGACTCGAGGAACATGTGCGCGAGCAACAAGGTGATCGCGACCGCGAGACCCGACGCGGTGTTGTTCATCGCCACCGAGATCGAGGCCGCCAGCAAGCTCGCCTTCTCCGCGGGATTCGCGCTCGCCACGGCGCTGAACGCCTCGATCAAGCCGGTGATCGTACCGAGCAAACCGATCAGCAAGCCGACGTTGGCGAGCGACGACAAGAAGTGCGTGCGCTTCTCGATGCGCGGTATCACTTCGAGCAGACTCTCGTCCATCGCTTTTTCGATATCGTCGCGGCGCCGAGCGCTCGCGACCCGAGCCACGCCGTAGCTCAAGATCGTCGCAATCGACGCCTTCGAATTCTGCGTCAGCGCGACGACCTGCTTGAAATTTCCCGCCGCCAGGGCCGGCACCAACCTGTCCCAGAGACCGCGGTTGCGCACCGTCTCGCGCGTCAGATAGACGAACCGCTCGACCGCGATCGCTACGCCGACGACGAAAATCACTGCGAGCGGGTATAGGAACACCCCTCCATCCTTGAAGAAATTGACGAACGAATTCATGAAGTTCATCTGCGCGCTCCTAATTGGGTCCAATTGCTCTGATTCTCGGATTCCAGCATATTTCGTAAATTCGGCTACGACTCACTTCTCACGCTGCCGAGCCGGTGCGGCGGGGGGCGCCCCGGCGCGCGGCGCCGCCACCGCAAGCGCCTGGTAATAGGCGACCTCACGCCGAAACACGTCCCGATCCACCGGCGCCAACACTTCATCCATCAGGCTGTCGGGCGGCTTGCCGCCCATGTCGCCGATCGCCGACTTCTTCCAGGGAACGATATACATGACTTTCGGCAGTTCCCGATTGCCGGTCACCGTGGTCGTGCCGAGTACGATGTGATCGGTCTTCCGCCGCCTGCTCGCCGTACCCGCATGCGGTCGCGTCACGGCCGTCGCCGCCGCGGTGCTCGCGGGCGCCACTGCGGTTGCCGCGGGCGCCACTGCGGTTGCCGCGGGCGCCGGGGGCGCGGTCGTCGCAGCCTTCGGGGATTCCTGCGCCGCGGCAAAACGCACCAGCGCCAGTGTCCCGAGGATGGCGGCAATGAAGCTCATGGGGTTGCGATGCATACGGTTTCCTCATTTCCCTACGGGAGCGGCTGCGGGTGCAGGCGCCGGTGCGGGCGCCGGTGCGGGTGCGGGTGCGGGTGCGGGTGCGCCGATTCTCTTGCGCAATTCGACGATCCAGCCGGCCACTTGCTGGTAGTTGCCGGCGATCGCGATATAGCGCTGATATTCATCGAGCGCTTTTTGCGGTTCGCCCAAATACAAGTCATAGAGGATCCCGAGATTCAGATGCGCCGCCGCGTAATTCGGCTGGGCAGCGATTGCGCCTTGATACGCGGCCGCGGCGGCCGCGAATTTCCCGAGCTTGCGATCGACGATGCCTAGTTCGTTGCCGGCGATCGCATTGCCCGGATTGCGCGTCAGCGCCGCCTCGAAGGCGGCCTTTGCGGCCTCGAGGCGCGAACTCTGCAAGTACAGCAGGCCCAAGTTCAGTTCGGGTCCGCTGTAATTCGGGTAGTGCAGCGCGATTTGCTGGAATTCCAATTGCGCATCGGCGCCGCGTCCCGCTTTCATCAATTGTAGCGCGTGCGCGTACTCGGCGGCAGCGCGCGGCGGAATCGGCGGCGGCCTGGATTCGCTCGCGCCCGCCGCGCCCGCCGCGCCGTGCCCGCCGGGCACGGCGGCCACGGCCGCTGCGGCACCGGCGGATATGACAGGCACGGCCACGGGGTTGCGGCGCGGCGCCCCGGCGCAGCCGGCCAGCAGGCCTGAAAGCCCGAGGCTAACGAATCGCATCGACCAGCTGTTCACCGATTTCCACCTTGTCGTAGCGCGCCGGATCGAGTTTTGCGAGTGCCGCATAACTCTTCCGTACCCACTGATCGTAGATGCCCTGCTGGGCGCGGGCCGTATTGACTTCGTGCAGTTTGATCGCTTGTTCCTCGAACGGCAGCGCCTGCTCCCCGAGCAACACGTCGTATTCGGCGAGCTCGTCCTTCGACAAATTCTTCGGCCGCTGCGAATTTCTCAAGTCCTCGGCGAGCTGCCGATACAATTCGGCGCTCTCGAAAGTCGCGGCGGTCGTGACCCCGACGACTTGATAATCCGCGGCGGCGCTGTAGGCCCGCAGCGCCGCCTGCATCGTGCGCCGCTTCTCGGCGAGCGATCTGTTCAGCGGCGCCACGAGCTTGATGCGGTCGAACGCGTCGCGCAGCGGCGCGGCAAGCGTCATCGTGGCTCGCGCGGCCAATGCGCGGCTGCGGTCGGTGCGCGCCGCGCCGGCGGCGCGGTCGACAGCGATGATCTGCCTCAGCCAATGGGTTTCGGCGCGCCGATCGCCCTCTTGCGCGGCGATCGAGCGCAGCTTGTTGCGCGCGCCCATCGCCGGGTCGAGCGGCTCGGGATAATGATCGACGTAGGCTTCGAGCATGGCGCGCGATTTTTTGGTGTTGCCCGCCGTGCCGTACAAATTGGCGGCCTGCAGCGTCGCGTCGCGTCGCACCGCGAACGACTCGCTCGGCGAGGCGGCGATGCTGGCGAATTCTCCCGCCGCCTCGGCGGGCCGATTGGAGGCCGAGTAGGCCACCGCCAGCTTGCGGGTAACATCTTCCTGCAGCGGACTTTTCGGAAAATTGCGGCGCAAGTCCTGTAATACGCCGATCGCGCGCTGCCATTCCTTTTGGCGGATCAGCAGCGCGGCGGCATCGTAGTCGGCATTGGCGCGAATTTTCGACGTCGGTGCGAGCTCTGAAACCCGCAGAAAGTCCGCCACCGCCGCGGCGCCGTCGCCGGCCTCGTTCTTCTGCTCGCCCTGCTTGTAAATCGACGCCGCCAGCCGATCGATGATCGCCGGCCGCTGCGGGTCGTCCGCCGGCAGCAGCGCCTTGACGGCGGCATAGGCGGATTCGGCCGTGTCGTAGGCGCCTTGCGCAAACGCCGAGTCGGCGATTACCGTCCAGGCAATGCGTTGCTTGCCGGCATCGACCGGCGGCTGCAGCGCCAGCAGTTTTCTCGCTGCCGCCGTCGCGCGCGCGTACTCCTTGTCGTCGTAGAGTGTCGTGACGGCGTGGGCCAGGACTTGCGCGCTTTGCGGGTTTTGCGGAAAGGCATCGGCAAAGCGCAGCGCACTGTCCACGCTCTGCCGGCGTACCGCCGCCTGATCGGCGCCGCTCGAGGCCTCGGCCTGCTTGTCGTACGCGACGATCGCGGCATAGCCCGCGGCCGCCGCCTGCGGCTGCTTGCCATAGCCGTAGGCGGTGTGCTCGTACTGCTGCGCGGCCAGCAGATACTGCTTGCTCTCGAACAGCGTGTCGGCGAGCGCGAAATTCGTCTGCGCGGCGCCGCTGTCGTTCGGGAACGCGCTCAAGAAGCGCCGATACCAATTGGCGGCCGTCTGGTAGTCGGCGGCGTTCTTGGTGTGCTGCGCCTGCGCGTGGTAGTACTGCGCCAGGTCCCGAAAACTGGCTTTCAACTCGTTCACGACCCCGGGTTCTTGGGCCGGATCGCGGCCCTGCCAGTAGGCGGCGCCGAAGGCGTAGTCATCGACGAATTCCCGCTTGCCGCGCAGCACCAGCTGCGGAAAGCCGCCGCGCGCATACGCATCGATCGCCCGCATCTGCAGCAGCGGCGCCTTCTCGCTGCGCGGATCCCGGGCGACGAACGCGCGGTAGCTGTCGGCTGCGTCCGTGTACCGCTGCTTCTTCATATACAGGTCGCCCAACCTCGCGTAGAAAAGGTAGGCGTAAGGGGGCGGCTTGATGTGCTGCAGAAAGGCATCGATCGTCTGCGGACCGCTCTGGTAGGAAAACGCGATCGACATGACCCTGAAGGTGTCGTTGACCAGCTCGCGGTTCGGCCGGCTCAGAGTATCGGCGTCGATCATCTTGGATGGATCGCCCTTCGCTATAAGGACGCCGTCGAGCACCGCCGCGAAGGAGTCCAGGCAAGCGACGTTCTCGCCTTGCTTGAACAGCGACCAGCCGAGCTTGTATTCGCTCTGGCTGTAGAATTCGGATTCCGGACCGAAGCGGATCGCCGCTTCATAGGCCCGTTGCGCGTCCCGGTATTGCTTCGCCGAGAACAACAATTCGCCGCGCCGGAATTGCGCTTCATCGACGTATCGGCAGTGCGGATATTGGCTCACGAGCCGGTCGAGCGCCGCGAGCGCCTTGTCGGGTTGCTCCGCGAATTCGTAGGCGCGAGCGAGCTGATAGAGCACCGCATCGTTGCGTCGGTAATCCGGATACGTCTTCAGCAAGGCGCTGTAGAGCATGATCGCCTCGGCCGCCTGCAAGGCCTCGTTGGCCGCCAATTCGCGCTCGATGTTCGCCGCTATCGAGCTTTGCAGGTGCAAATCGCCGAGCCGTCGCAAGGCCTCGGCGCGCAGCTCGGCATCGCCTGCATTCAAATCGAGGAAGCGCTGGTAGCTGCGCATCGTCTCCTTGAGATTCACGCCGTGCGGCTGATCCGGCTCCACGGAGATCCTCCGGTTTTCCAGATCCTTGATCGTCGCCGGCGGCGGCGCCGCGAGAGCAGACGCCGCGCACGCGAGCAGCGCCGCGCCAGCGAGCAGCGGCGCACACCGCGCGCCGGCGGCGCGCTTCACGGCGCTTCCTTCGCGGGCGTGCGCGGACCGTTGACCGCTCGATCGTAGATCGACGCCAGCGCGTAGCGGGTCTGCACCAGATAGGCCTCGATGCGCCGCCGCTGCCCGTCGAGCGCTTCGATCGCGAGCGTCTGCAGGAAGCGGTTTTGGTCGGCGGAAATCTGCGCGAGCCGATCTTGCAGCTGATCCATCCGCTGTGCGACGGCGGCGACGCGCGCGGCATCCGCGCCCGTATCGGTGGGAATGCTGCGTCGCGCCTGCCGCACCCGCAGAAAGCGCCGTTGCGTCTGCTGCAGGTCGGCGGTCAGCTCCTTGACGGCGCGCCGTTCGTTCCAGAGCCGCGCGCGGAAACTCTGGTCAAGGCGCCAGTACATGACCCCCTTCATCAATCGGTATTTCTCGCGCATCTCGGCGAGGCTCGGATCGTCCGGGTGCGCCTCGAAATAGGCGCCGATGCGCTGCAGGCGCGCCCAAGTCTTCTGTTCCGCGGGCGTCGCCAGCGCGGCGACATCGTGCGACTGCGCGATCTCGTCGAGCCGCGATTCGAAATCGACGCGCTTCTTCATCAGCGCATCGAGATCGGTCGACGCGAGCACTGCATCGGCCTTGGGCACCCGTTCGGCGTAGGCGGCCCGTTTGGTCGCCAGCATGTCGTTGAACGCCGCGATGCTGCCGCGCCATTGCCGCAAATTCTGCCGCATGTACGCAAGCTCGCGATAATTCTTCAGCCCCTCCTGAAAATCGTCGCTGGCGAGCAGTACGTACAAATATCTGGATTCCGGGGCATTCGGCAGATGTTCGAGCTGCCAATACCAGCTGATGCGCCTTGCCTTGTCGTTCGCCAACAGACGGTCCAGCAATTTACCGCGGCGGATCGATTCGATCGATGCGTCGATGTCCCGCAATTCGCCGTCGAACGAATGAATCGCCGATTTGTAATATTCGGCCGCTTGGGCGTCGGCGTGCAGCTGGCTGTAGGCGTACGGCACGGCAAGAAAAGATTCCTGCACGGCCGCATCCACGAGGTCGCGCTTGCGCAGCGCGAGCCAAGGGACCAAGGCGCGCTTGTAATGGCCGCTCATCGCCTCGGCCCAACCGAAGCCGAGCAGCGCCTTCGTCGAGAACGGCCCTTCGAGGCGCACGCGCTGCAGGTAGCGCTTGGCTTGCCCCGCGCGCTTGGCCTGCAGCAGCGCGAACCCAAGGGCGAGGTTCGCTTTATCCTTCAGCGCGAGAAATTCCTGGCCGCGGGCGTCGATCCGCCCGACGCGGTCGAGAAACGGCACGGCATCGGCCAAGCGTCCTTCGCGCACCAGGGCCACGCCCAAATTGAAGTTGGCATAGGCGGCCCAGTCCGGCGGGCCGTGCCACGCGCGCAGCAGCGCGATCGCCTCGTCGTAGCGGCTTTCGCGCATCATGATCTCGGCGAGCAGCATGGTGCGCTCGGCATTGATCCGCGGATCGATTTTGTCGGAAACGCGCTCGAGCGCGCGCTCGGACTCCTGCAGGTAGCCGCGCTCGTACCAGACTTTGCCGAGGTAGTACCAGGCGCGGTTGCGCACCGCTTCCGGAACGTTCGCGTCGAGCAGCGCCTTGAATATCCGGCCGGCTTCTACGTGTTCGCCGAGCGATAGATACAAGCCGCCGAGCAGCAGTTCGGCGTCCGCGCCCGTATTCTTGAGCTGCTGCTGCTGCCGCGCGGCCAGCAAGCGCGTGATGGCCGCGAAATAATCGTCCTGGAAGAAATAGAACAAGACGTCGCCGTACGCCAGATCCCGAACCGGCTGCGGCGCCAGGCCGTTCGGGTCCGCCTTCACATCGGCGCCGACGGCCTGCGTCGGCGGCAGGCAGAGCGCGCATGCGGCCGCGAGCGGCAGCCAAGCGCGCTTGCAGGTCCGCAGCATGTCAACGACGCGGCGCACGCATCATTCCCAGTCTTTGATCGTGAACTCGGGTTCGTGCTTGGCTACGCGGTCGGTTATCTTGAGTTCGAGATATTTGGCGCCGATGCCTTTGTTGAACGTGATCGAGGCGCCGCGCCGATAATCGAGTCCGTGCGGCCCCTTGCCTTCGAAAAAAGCCACCAGCTCGTGCTTGCCGATCTTTTGATTGCCGAGATAGATGCGCTGCACCCCCCCCTTCAGCAAGGCGTCGACCTCGCGCGCGGTATACAGGTAATTGGCGACTTCCTTGTTGTCGATCTTGATGGTCACCGAGTCAAGCGCAAAGAAGGTGCCGACGTCCATCGACAGATAGACCGCCACCTGCGTGTTGGCGGGAAACAGCAGGTTCTCCTCCAGTATGAACAGGTCCTTGTTCAAGTCGATGACGTCCTTCTTGACGCCCTGCACCTGCTGATCGAGGGTCTTGAAATCGGCCGGCGGCGCGGCCGCGGCCGGCGGCGCCTCGCTTTGGACCGGCGTTTTACCTTGGATCGGCGTTTGGCCTTGGACCGGCGTTTGGCCTTGGGCCAGCGCCGCGCAGAGGCAGAGGAGCGCCCCGGCGCTGCGGGCGATCGAAACAAATCGACGATTGCGGTTCATAACTGACCTGAGGTTCATTCGCGCAACAATTCGCGTATCGCCGCAAGGTATGCGGGCTGATCGCCGCGCCGATAGCCGACTCTCACAAAGCGCACGATGCCCGATCGATCGACCAAGACCGTCATCGGCAGCCGCTGCAGCGAGTAATCGCGGCCGACGGTCTCGCCGCTGTCCAGCAGGATCGGATAGCCGACGTGCATCGCCGCGGCGAACTCGCCGGCATGCCGCTCGTCGTCGTCGATCGACACGCCGAGCACCACCAGACCGGCACGGCGGTACGTCGTATTCAGCCGATCGAGCACCGGCATTTCGACGCGCGAATCGCCGGCCCAGCGCGCCCAAAAGTTGATCAACACCACTCGACCGCGATATTCGGACAGGCGCCGGTTCTGGCCGTCGAGTCCATGCAATGCGAAGTCCGGCGCTTGCTTGCCGAGCAACGCGGAGGCGGCGTCGGCGCGCAGCGCAACGAGCGCCAAGCATGCCAACAGGCCGGCCCACCGCCAACGGCCGCGCGCCGGCGGCGAACCTTCAAACACGAATCACGCTCGTAACCCCGCTGTCGTCCGAACACCCCGCAGACCGGAACGTTTGCGCCCACGCCATTATGCAAAATCGCACACCGCGACGCGCACTGTCAACGCGGGCGGCGCGCCGCGTGCTCGCGAGATTGCCGGCGACCGGCCACATCCGCATGGTAAATGATCGCGGCGGCGAGCCGGCGCTGTCTCCGGAACGCGACAGCAACTCCCGCGTCAGCCGACAATCTTGCCGTTGACGAGTCCGGCGAGCGGCTGAAAGGCGGTCAGGGCATCGAGCGCGGCAGCGCCGCCGAGCGTGTTGTTGACGTTCGGTGTGCCATAGAGCGTCGGGAAATTGCCTTGCGTGCCGTGCAGCGCCATGTAGTTCAGGACCACGGTCTGCACCAGGTTGAAGACGTTGTTCGCGGCAGGACTTGCGGTCGTATTGACCGATCCGTCCGGATTGAAATAGCCCAACTGCAGGCTCGCCTCGGGATTGGTCTGCGCGGGCACCGGCTTGCCGTGCGGGTTGAAGACCAGAAAGTATGCGGCCGCGACATTCGAGTTGTCGGCGGTCCATACGCCCTTGCCGCGGCCGCCGACGGAGCTGTCGATCATGCCGCTGCTCGCGAGCGAACCGTCGCTGAACACGTAGACCATGAGCGGCTTGTTGCGGCGCGCGGCGAACTCCAGGCATGCGCCGATGCATTCGCCGAGATTGAAATCGCGGGCTTCGCCGGTCGCCCGATCGCCCGTATGGTAATCGAAGCCGTCCATTTCAATCGTGCCCGCGGCGGCGTTGCCCTCGATGACCAGCTTCATGACGGCGGCGGTCTTCTGGAAGTCGCCACTGGCCGCATACTCGGCCGGTGTAAAGATGCCGCTCGGGCCGACGATGTCCGTATCGAGATCGGGATTGACGGCGGACGGACTGCTGTACTTGTCGGTGACGTAGGCCGCCTTCGTATAGCTGCAGGTGAGGAGTTTCTTGGCGGCGGCGTCGGCCGTCGGATCCACATACGCCTGCACCTGCGCGTACTTGTAATCGCTGATGCGCTTGGTCGATTCCATGACGGCGGTGACGTCGGCGGCGTTCGGCAGCAGAGTGCCGAGCTGCCCGGTATTGACGAGGCCGGTCACGTCGCTCGAACTCGCGACCCGGGTCGGCTGCGCTTCGACGTTGATCATCGTCGCCGGCGCGTTCGAATTGCCGCCCGAGACCGAGCTGCTGGTGCCGATCAGATCGAGCAGGGCGCCGCGCGCACCGACTTGGTAGATCCCGTATATCGGGTTGAGCGGATTGACGTTCGTGTCGTTTTGCGACAGAGCCGGTATCACGCTGCCGTTGGTGTTCGACATCGCCAGCGCGCCGGTGCGCGTCTTCATGCCGCGCAGATGAGCGCTGTCCGCGTGGAAGCGCAGGCCGAACGTGCCGTCGATGAAGCTGCCCGCCACGCTCGCGCCCGGAATCATCGTCCCGGGCAAGCCCAATTTGTTGTAGCCCGCGGTCGTCAGGAAATCGAGTTGGCCGCCGGGGCCGCCGACCAGCACGTTCGAGCCGGCGATGTTGCCGCCGCCCGCGAGGTCGAAGCAAATGAACGGCACGAGGCCGGCGCCGAGCGAAATTCCGCACGGCGCGAGCAGCGCCTGCAGGTCGCCGGATAAAGCCGCGTGCGCCTTTTTCGGCGCGGCGAACAGCGCGAGCAGCGACGGCGCGAGCACGGTGGCCGCGCCGCTCATGAAGCCCTGCGCGACGAATTCCCGCCGCGTCCGCGGCCGCGCATGATCGGCGTGGCGCAGCGGCTCGTGCAGGCCCAGAGACTTCGGTTTCTTGATCATGGAAACAACCTCTTCGTCGCCAATATCGTTCAGTCGATCAGCATGTCGGCGCTGCCGAGCGTCGCGCCGCATGCGGCGCTCGCGACCGCGAGCACCCGCGCCGTGTTGTTGCACGGACTCGCGCCGCTGCAGAGCTTGCCGACCAAGGAATCAAGTTCGGTCGTGACCGTCGAGGCCGCCGGCTGACTGGTGAGCGGCTGGCCATTCGGTGCCGAACCCAGCACCCGGGCCGCCAGCACGCCGGTCACCGAATCGATGCCCGCTTGAGTCGAGAACAAGGTGCCGTTGAAGGTGACGCCCGGGAACATCTGCGCCTGCAGCGCCGGCGTATTGACCATGACGTTGCAGTATTGAATCGCGAGCTGTGCAATGCCGACCTGATTCGCCGCCAGGAACGCCTCGACCGTCGGCGCCGACGGCAACTGCTGCTGCACCGCCAGATAAGTCTGATTGACGGCCGTCTGCGTCGTCGGCACGCCGGTGATCTCGGACATCGTCGAGTTGATTTGCGCGAAGGTTCGCACGCCGATTGCGGAGACGGGTGGCAGGTCGACGGGCGGCGGCGGCGGTGGCGGCGCCGGCTCGACGACCACGTCGGATTGCGAGCCCAATTGATCGAAAGTCAGGAAGAACTGATCGGTCGCCGCGTTCTGCAGCGGCAGGACCGTGCCGATCGGCGAGAGCAGCTCGCCCTGCGCCGTGTAGTTCGACGCGGTCACGGTCGTGTTCAGCGGAATGAACGCCTGACCGACGTTCGGTATCGTGCCGTCGATGCCGATCCTGATGCCCTTGACGGGGATCGCGTCCGGCGTCACGGTCGGGTCCAGCGAAACGAACGTCGGCCGCGAGAACAGGTAGCTGTAGCTGTCGAACTGGCTGACGGTGAACATCACGTAGGCCTGCGGCACGCCGGTGACGGCGGCGACGTTGAACAGCATGAAGTAGCGCTGTCCGACTCCCGCCTTGTAGTTCTGCATCACCTGCGCGGCCGTCAATGCACGGTCGTGAATGGCGACGAACTTGATCAATCCCGACCATGGCCGGTCTCCGGACACCTCGTTTCCCAGCACGAGCGCGAAGCTTGCGTCCCAATTGGAGATCGTATCGCCTTTCTGCGGATCGATGACGCCGGTGTTGACGCCGTTGACGTAGATCTGCCGGCCATTGACCGGATCGTAGGTCAGCACGACGTGCTGCAGCGAGGCCTGCAGGTCCAAGGCGGCGTCGGGAGTGGTCAATTGCGGCGCGCCGTTGAGGTCGGAGCCGGAACTGCGCAGCATGAAATCGTAGTCCTGCTTGGTTTGGCCGAGCGTGAAATTGCGCACACTGTCGCCGCCCGAGTAGCTGACCATGTAGGAGTTGTCGGCCGCAACGCTCGCGGGCGCGACCCACGCTTCGATCGAGAACTCGCTGGTCGCCTCGATCAGGTCGTGGATCTTCTTGCTCGCTGAGGTCGAGGCCTGCGCCTTGCCGCCGGGCGCGATATTGATGCCCCAGCCGCCCGCCCAAGTCACCGCGCCTGGCGGTCCGCTCAAGGTCAGGTCGGCCGCCGGATCGACGCCGCTGGTGTCGTAGGCGGTGTTGCCGGCGCCGGTCTGAAATTCATATTTGGCGATGACGTTCTGATCGAAGCGGTTGCTGCCGCTCGCGACGATGCCGTCCGCGAGCGTGAGCGCCTTGCTGACGACCAGATTCGGATCGATGCTGGAGGGCGTCAACATGCCGGCGAACTGCTGGATCGCGGCGAGCATCGCCTGCGCATCGTTGGCGCAAATATCCCAGCAATTGTGCGACTCGGTCGCCAGGCGCACGTAGAAGCGCGAATCCGTCGGCGTGTTCAAATCGATCTTCGTCAACGCCGCCTGGTACGCCTGATTGACGTCGCTGGAGGCGAAATACGGCGACTGCGGCACGGCCGCGGTCGGCGAATGGCAGCGCGAACAGTACTTGGTCAGCAGCGGATAGACCGTCTGCTGGAAATCGCTCGCACTGGCGGGGAAATTCAGGCTCTGGCCGACGGTATGCACCGCCGGCGCGGTCAATTTGACGCTGGTGCCGGCTCCCGAGGAGGCGCCGGCCCAATTGCTGATCCACGTCGTCAAGATCTGCGCGCAGGCGGCGTTGTCGGCGAGCCAGCAATTGTGCCCGCCGGCGACGTGCTGGACCAGTTTCGAGTTGCCCGGATCCTGCAGATCGACGACCGTGTTGGCCTGCGCGTAGGCGAGGTTCACATCGTCGCTGCGCGCGAAGTTCGGCATCTGTCCGGGCGTCGTCGCATTGTGGCACTGCCCGCAGCGATTCTGGCCGCGGACGTTGTTCCAGAAGCTGACCGCAAACGCCTGCACGTCGGCGGTCGCCGGCGCGGGGCCCGTGTAAGCGTTCGCCGAAGCGGTCGGCGCGCTGGCGGCCGACGCCGCCGTCGGCGCGCCGCCGTTGCTGCACGCGCAGAGAGCGGCGGCAAACGCCGTCAGTACGATGATCCTGCTTTCGCGCGTGAATTTCATGGTCAATTCCCCATGCAATAGACGGCCGATTCGGCGAACACCTCGCGCAACGAGTAGTTGTGCGCCTTGAACGAGGCGATCATCTGCGCGACTTGCGTGCGGTCGTTTGCATTGCTCGGCGCGCGGAAACAGACATCCTTGAAGACCCGCGTCACCTGGCAGCTCGCGAAGGCCGCGCTGTTGCCGAGTTCCTGGCCGAGCGATTTCGCCCCCTGGCCGCTGCCGGGCAGCGATGGATCCCAGCCCAACAGGGCGTTCGGGCCGGTGCGCCAGCGGTTGTCCCATTGATCATCGGTAGTCACGTAGCCCTGCGGAAAATTCGTCGCGTTGATGAGATACTTCGGCTGCACCTGGCCCTGCGTATAGACGAGTTGCTGCGCGCTGTCGTCGAAATTGTAATAAGCGAAGGCCTGGGCCATCGGATCCATGCCGCTGTGGCAACCGATGCAGTTGTTCAGGAACAGTCGGCTGTCGCCGCCCGGGCTGCGCGTGACGTCCTGCCGGATCCGGTCCGGCGGCCGCGAGGTGTCCATGATCGTCTGCAGATCGCTGCACAGATGGTTCATCATCGTGAAGCGGAACATCGCCCTGTTGGTACCCTTCTCGAAGAATGCCGACGCGGCGCCGCGCGTCGTCAGGACGCCGGCGGTGGCGGCGGGCGGCAGGCCGGTCACCGACGACTGGGTGGTCGCTATCAAGTGCGCCTTCAGATCGACGCCCTGGTCGTCCAATGCCTGGTACATGTCGTTGTTCGCCGGCGAGTACGCCGGCAGGCCGAGGCTGGGGTCCGCCACGTACACGAGGTCCGCCGACAACAGGGTGTTGAACGGCACGTCGTCGCGCACCATGCCGACCACCGTCGCCGTGTAATCGTTCAGCGGCGCAAATACCGTCTGCGCTCTATTAGTCCACGGCGTCGCCAAATCGCGGATCGTGTTGTCGTAAAACGAAGGATCCTGGGTAGCGAGCAGCGCGGCGCTCAAGGGGTCGGTCTGCGTCATCTGCGCCAAAATAGCCGGCGGCGCCGGAATTCCGGCGATGCGGCTGTAGATGCGTTCGGCCTGATCCGGCGTGGTGTTGGCGGCCGCGGCCTGCGCGGCGCAAAACGCGAGCGCGAGCGCGCCCAAGGCGGCGAGCTTGCGCCGCTGCCCGCTTGCGCCGCGCGGCGCCGACCGGCCAAATTCATGTTCCGGTCCTGCAATCACATTCTTCATAGGCCATCCGCTCGCATGTTTTGAATGTTCACTCGACCGCAACTGACGCCAAATATACGTAGCCGAAACCGTGTCGAGGAATGTCTCGTCCGAACGACGTCGGCGTTTCGCGACAATACCGGCGCCTCGCACGGCACCTATATCCTGCATGGCGGATCGAGACACGGCTTATCCAAGAGACCCAAGGAAAGCCCATGCGGCGCGGATCTTCCGTGAGTGTGTTAACAGTAATGAGCATTCGCATCCGCAATAGAGGCGCCGCTGCCGGGAAAGCGGCCGAATGAGGCCGTGCGGCGCCTGTTTACCCGCCCGCCAACCGATGATCGAGCGTAGGTACGAGGACCAATGAACACGACGCGCCGGCGTGAACTGCTTCACGGTTCCTTGAAGTTGGCCGCCCTGCTCGCGCCGCTCGCCGCGATGTTCGGCTGCAGCAGCGCCGTCAGCGGCCACGCTCCGGGGGTCGCCGGTGGCCAAACCCTGAGCCCCGGCGAAATCAGCTTTCCGCTCGCCTACATCAAGCGCCCCGTGCCTGCGAAGGATATCGACGTGCGCGACTTGATCACGTCGACGCCGGGCGGCGATTTGTACGTGCGCGACCAAGCGAGCGCCGGCGCGCCGGAGACCAACGTGACCGCCGCGATCACGCACGGCGCGGGCGACGTGCGCGACCTCGACGTCTCCGCCGATGGCACCAAGCTCGTTTTCTCGCTGCGGCTGCCGCTGCTGCCGAACGTGCCCGACAGCCAGCAGCCGACCTGGAACATCTACGAGTACGATGCGACCACAAAGACCGTCTCGCAGCTGACCAATGATGATATCACCACGGGTCACGACGTCAGCCCGCACTTCCTGCCTGACGGACGCATCGTCTTCGCCTCGACGCGGCAGACGACGACGCAGGCGGTTCTGCTCGACGAGGGCCGCCCGCAGTACCCGGCGCAGAACGAGCAGAGCTTCAGCCCGAGCGAGCCGATCTTCGCGCTGCACGTGATGAACGCCGACGGCACGGACATACACCAGATCACCTTCAATACCGACAACGACTTCGACCCGTCGGTGCTGAACAACGGCCAGATCGTCTTTTCGCGCTGGCAACACGTCGACGGCGTCGACGAAATCAACCTCTACCGGGTCAATCCCGACGGCACGGGTCTGGAGCTCTATTACGGCGCGCACAGCCATGCCACCGGCGTGAATCGCGCCGGCACCAACAACAGCATCGTGCAGTTCCTGAACGCGCGGCAGCGGCCGGACGGCGAACTGCTGGCGATCGACCGGCCGTTTCTCGGCACGCAGCAGGGCGGCGACGCCCTGTTGATCGATGCCGAACAGTTCGTCGAATACAATCAGGCGACCCTGGCGGGGGCCGGCGCGGCGGGTCCGGCCGAGGTCAGCGCGACGCTGCTCGGCGTGACCACGGATGCGAACCTGCCGTCGATGGGCGGCAGAATCGCCTCCGCCTATCCCCTTTACGACGGCACCAACCGCATGCTCCTCAGTTGGTCGCCGTGTCTCGTGCTGGATAATTCCGTGACGCCGCCGGCGACCGTCGTCTGCACGGCGGCCAATACCGCCGGCGCCAACGTCCAGATGGCGCCGCCGCAGTACACATTGTGGGTCTACGATCTCGCTACCGGCACCTTGAGTCCGCTGCTGAGCGCGAACGCCGGGATCGAGGTCCTCGACCCGGTGATCATGCAGGTGCGCTCGCCCGCGCCCACCTTCATCGCCGACAGCGTACCCGCGGGCGCGGCGATCAAGCTCGCCGACAACGACGTCGGCCTGTTGCAGATCCAGAGCGTTTACGATGTCGACGGCCGCGCCGAAAATCCGGTCGACGGCACGCCGGTCGACATTGCCGCGCTCGCCGATCCGCTGCAGACGACCGCCGCCCAGCATCCGGTGCGTTTCATCCGCATCGAGAAGGCCGTCGAGATTCCGGACCAGACGGTGCGCAAGATCCACGGCTCCGCGTTCGGTCCGGCCGGCATGGGCATGCGCGAGATACTCGGCTACGCGCCGGTTCAGCCGGACGGCTCCGCGGCGGTCCAGGTGCCGGCCAACGTGCCGTTCACGATCGAACTACTCGACCAGTACGCGCGCCGGGTCGGGCCGCAACACCAAAGCTGGCTGCAGGTCATGCCGGGCGAGACGCGCACCTGCAACGGCTGCCACAATCCGAACCCGGCTGAGACCGCGACGCCGTCGCACGGCCGCGGCGGCTTGACGGCCTCGGTTTACGCGGGAGCGCCGGCCGGCGGATTTCCGGACACGAACACGAACCTCGCCGCGAATCCCGGCGAGACGATGGCCGAGGCGCTCGGACGCCTGACCTGCGGTTCGGCGGCGAGCTGTTCCGAAATATTGAACCCGAACGTCGTCTATACGGACGTCTGGACCGATCCGGCGGTATCCACGCCGAATCCCGGCATCTCCTTTCTCTATACGGACCTGCTGACGACCGCGCCGCTTAACGCGAATTGCGCGCCCTGGGACGCGCGTTGCCGGATCACGGTCGAATACCTGCTGCACATCCAACCGCTGTGGAACCTGTTGCGGCAGACGCTCAACCCAGCCACCGGCGCCGTGACCAGCGACCATACCTGCGTGCTCTGCCACAATCCGGCGAACGCCGCGAATCAGCCGCAGGTGCCGGCCGGCCAGCTCGACTTGACCGCCGGCTCATCCAGCGTCGACCCGACGGTCGTCACCTCCTACGAGCAACTGCTGTTCCCTCACGACCAGCTGCAGCTTAGTATGGGCGTGCTGGTGCCGAGCCTCGACCCGGTCACCGGGCTGCCGATCACAGTGCCGGCGCCGATGATTGCGGGTAGCGCGAGCGCTTCGTCGCCGTTCCTCGCCATCTTTGACGGCAGGGTTCACGACAGCGTCCTCGATCACACGGGCTACCTGTCCCCGGCGGAGTTGCGGTTGATCTCTGAATGGCTGGACATTGGTGCCCAATACTATAACGATCCCTTCGTCGCGCCCGCAGCGAATTGAAATCATGCCGCGCCTGCTGCCGCTCGTGCTGTTGCTGCAGGCGATTCTTGTCGGCCGCGCGCTCGCCGCAAAGCCGCAGCTGCAACTGCTCGTCACGCAGCCGTTCCTGCAGATGCGCACCGGCCCGGGGCGCGGCTATCCGGTGTTCTATGTCGTCGGCCGCGGCGAGAAGGTGACGGTGCTCTACAGCCGCACCGATTGGTACAAAGTGCGTGCGCCGCGCGGCGAGGAAGGCTGGACGAGCCGCGCCGATCTCGCGCAAACGACGCAAGCGTCCGGGGCGCCGGCGCCGATCCCGCCCTATCCGGACTTTGCGACGCACCGCTGGGAGATCGGCGCAGGCTACGGCGTCTACAACCGCCAGAATCTGGTCACCGCGTACGCGGATTTCGCTTTGACGGACAGCCTCGACGCCGAATTCGTCGTGCAGCAAGCTTTCGGGACGCTCGACAACCGCGAAATAGCCACGCTAGGACTGCGCCACACGTTCATTCCGGAGTGGCGGCGCTTCTCGCCGACCGTCGGCATCGGCACCGGCTACCAATACACGCAAGCCAAGGTACCGCCGAACCCGCTGGAAACGGGCAACCAACTCGCCTACGTCTCCCTGGGAGCGCGCGGCTTCATCACGCGCCGGTTCATGTGGCGCTTCGACTGGCGCAGCTACGTAATCTTCACCAAGCAAAATGCCAATCAGGAACCGCAAGAATGGAAATTCGGCTTAGCTGTGTTCTTTTAGCGGCAGCGTTGACCTCCGGCTGCGCCTGGCTGCACCGCGGCGAACACCGGCCGGCGCCGGTCGGCGTCGAGGGGTCCTCGGGCGAGGCGTCCGGCGAAGCGCCGATCATCGAGCCGCAGGTGACGCGCCGCGTCGTCAAGACGCCGAAAATCAAGGCGACCGATTTCGAATTGGGGGCGTATTTCGGCGCGCTCAGCATCCAGGATTTCGGCACCAACCCGATTTACGGCGCGCGCGCCGCCTACCACGTCACCGAAGACATCTTCATGGAGGGGTTCATCGCCCGCTCGACCGCCGGCACGACCAGTCTGCAGGACGTTTTCCCGAGCATCACCGTCGTCAGCAACTCTGGGAGGCGGTTCACATATTACGACGTGGACGTCGGTTACAACATTCTCCCGGGTGAAGTGTTTCTCGGCCGAGGGCGGGCCTTCAATACGGACTTGTATACGACGGTCGGCATGGGCGACGTGAAATTCGCGGACAAGGACCAGTTCGCATTGAACTTCGGCGTGGGCATGCGGATTCTGCTCACCGATTGGGTCGCCATGCACATGGACGTCCGCGACCATGTGTTTGAAACCGATTTGACCGGCCGCACCAAGAACGTCGACAACATCGAAGGCACGCTCGGCTTCACCGTATTTTACTGATCGGGAGGACAGATCGATGCAACTTTCCACCGCTAAATTCGTGAGGGTTTGCGCGCTCGCGGCGCTGGTCGCCGCGAGCGGCGCCATCGCCGCCGGCGGCGCTGCGGGTCCCGCGCCGGCGTTCACGTTGTCGGCGCTGAACGGACAGAAGGACTCTTTGGGCCAGTACAAAGGTCAGGTCGTCATGCTGAATTTCTGGGCCACCTGGTGCGGCCCGTGCCAGCAGGAAATGCCGCTGCTCGATCAGATGTACCAGCAGTACAAACCCGCCGGCTTCACTCTGCTCGGCATCAACGTCGACAAGGACGCGCCCGCCGTGCAGGCGCTGCTCGCGCGCCGGCCGGTCAGCTTCACCGTGCTGCTCGACCCGCAGAATCGGGTGAGCCGCGAATACCACATCGATGAAATGCCGAGCACGATCATCATCGATCGCAAGGGCGAGATCCGCTACATTCACCGTGGCTACAAGCCCGGCGACGAGAACCAATATCAAGACACGATCCGCCAGCTGATTCAAGAATAGCCATGCAAACCCTGCGCCTCGTGTTGATCGGCGCCGCGGTCGCCTTGGGCGGCTGCAGCGGCATCCAGCCCTGGGTCAAACCTTATGAACGCGACCATCTCGCCGATCCGATCATGTCCTGGAACCGCGCCGCGATCTCTGCCGAGTATCTGAATCATATCTACGATTCCCGCGAAGGCTCGCGCGGCGCGACCGGCGCGGCGGGCGGCGGCTGCGGCTGCAACTAAAAGCGCATGGCACACGAGCACAAGAAACTCACCGGCCTATCGGCAGTCGCCGCGCTGCTGCTCGCGCGCACCGCCGGCGCCGGCGTGCTGCCGGACGATCGCGCCGACGTCTTCTACAGCAATTACAGCGGCGGCGGCATGGACATCACCGGAGAATCGGTGATGGTGCGCAAAAAGATCTCCGAGCAATTCGGCGTGGAAGCCGATTATTTCGTCGACACGGTCAGCGGCGCCTCGATCGACGTGCTGAGCGGCGCCAGCACCATCCACGACCAACGCAAACAGAAGCACGCCGCGATGAGTTACATCCGCGACAAGACCGAGTACACCGCTTCCTTTACCAATAGCGTCGAAGACGACTACATCTCCAACACTTCGCAATTCTCCCTGAGCCAGGACATGTTCGGCGATTTGACGACCGTGACTCTCGGCTTCAGCAGCACCGGCGACAGGGTCGGTGAGCACTCGGGCGCGACCACTACCTGGCTCGGCCACGCCAACAGCAGGAGCTACCAGGCCGGCGTCTCGCAGATACTGACGAAGAATCTGCTCGGCGAGGTCACCTTCGAAGTCGTCACCGATCAGGGCTATTTGGCGAACCCCTACCGCAGCATCCGCTACCTCGATCCGACCAACGCCAATGGCTACTCGCTCGGCGCGCAAGTCTATCCCGCCACCCACACGAGCAATGCCGTCGAGGCGCGCATGAAATATTATCTGCCGTACCGCGCGGCGGTTTCCGCTTCCTACCGCTTCTACAGCGACACCTGGGGCATGCGCGGCAACACCTTCGAACTCGGGCTTACGCAGCCGGTCGCCAGTCGCTGGATCTTCGAGGGCCGGGTGCGCTATTACAAGCAGGGACAGGCGACCTTCTACAGCGATCTGTTCCCGTTCGCCGGTTCGCAGAATTTCATGGCGCGGGACCAGAACCTGGCGGCGATGCAGGACACGACGATCGGCGCCAAGGCGACCTATACGTTCTTGCCGGACGGCTGGAAGATGTTCAAACGCGGCACCGTGACGCTCGATCTTAGCCGCATCGAATTCAAGTACGCCAATTTTCGCAATATCAAGGAATACGGCGTCAGCGCCGCCAAGGGCGGCTACCAACCCGGCGCCGAACCGCTCTATCATTTCGGCGCCAACGTATTCCAGCTCTACGTATCGATGTACTTCTGAGCGAAGCCGCCGCTTCGCTCGAACACCGAACCCCGAGGATCGCGCCCGCGCGCCCGAGAATTGCTATGCTTGCGGAACTATCGGCCGCCGCGGGGGTCCCCTGCGCGTAAGGCAGGCTTTGCGCAAATCATCAAGGAGTAACGATGAACATCAAAAGAGTGATGGTCGGATTGGCGGCGTTCACGGCGAGCCTGGCGTTCTCGCTCGCTCTCGTCGCGCCGGCCAACGCGGACGCGGGCGACGAGGGGCGCTTGCTGCTCGCAACCCAGGTGATCGATCAAGTGCAGGGCATGCCGGATCAACGGATCCCCGATATGCTGCTGTCGCGGGCGTACGGAATCGCGGTGATTCCGGACGTGACCAAGATCGCGTTCATCTTCGGCGCCGAACACGGCCGCGGCGTGTTGGTGGTTCGCGACAATCTGACGTCGCCGTGGAGCAATCCGGCTTTCGTCTCCTGGACCGGCGGCAGTTGGGGCTTTCAATTGGGCGCCCAATCCTCGGATATCATCTTGGTGTTCACGACCAAGACGGGTATCGACGGCATCTCCGGCGGCAGGCTGACGCTCGGCGCCGACGCATCGGTCGCTGCGGGGCCGGTCGGCCGGCAGGGCGCGGCCGCGACGGACCTGAACTTCAATTCCGAGATTTATGCCTACGCGCGCACGCGCGGCTTGTTCGGCGGCGTCTCGCTCGGCGGCAGGGTCATCCATATCGATGCCGGCGCGGATGCGCGCTTCTACGGCAGACCCGGCGTCACCGCGTCGCAGATCTTCTCGGACCAAGCCCCGGCCGCGCCGCCCGCGGCGCAGCGGTTCCTCGAGCGCCTCGCACAGGACACCGGGACCGCGGCCCGTTCGCCGCCTGCGCCGCAAGCGGAAAGTCCGGCAAGCGAGGTTGCCGCGCCGCAGCCGCCGGCGGAGACGCCACGCACCTTCCCGCTCGAGGAGCAGCCCGCCGCTTCCGCGGCGCCGCCGCGTTGAGCGGCTAGGCGACGATGAACAAGCCGCTGAAAATCGCTTGCGGCGCGGCGGGCGCAATCGTCGCGCTGGTCGTCCTGACAATTGTTGGACTTCTGTTGTTCGTCAATCCCAACGACTACCGCGACCTGATCACCGCGCAAGTCAAACAGAACACCGGACGCAGTTTCGGATTCGCCTCGATCCATCTCAGCCTGTGGCCGACCCTCGGCTTGAAGCTCAACGACGCGGTGCTCGGCAATGCCAGGGGCTTCGGCAGCCGGCCCTTCGCACGGATCGGCGCCGCCGATGTCGGCGTAGGCTTGCTGCCGCTGATCTTCCATCGGCAACTGGTCGTGAAGACCATCTATCTGTCCAAGCTGCGGCTCGACCTCGCGAAGAATGCCGAGGGCGTTTCCAATTGGGCGGATCTCGCCGGCGCCGGCAAGCCGCAAGCGGCCACGCCGGTCAACGGCGGCGCGGGCATCAGCGGCGTTCGCGTCGGCGGCGTCAACATCGACGATGCGACGCTCGATTACCGCGACGCACAGAAGAATCAGGCCTACGAAATCGCCGGCTTCAACTTGAGCACGGGCGCGCTCGATAATGGCCGGCCTTTCGGCTTCCGCACCAATTTCGATCTGCGCAGTCAGGCGCCGGCGATGGACGCCAAATTCACGGCGAGCGGTCGGGTCAGCGCCGATTTCGCGGCACGCCGCTATGCCATCCACGGGCTCGAGGCGACGCTCGCGGCGCGGGGCAAGACTTTGCCCGGCGGCATGCAGACGGTGAAATTTCGCGGTGATCTTGACTACGACGGCGCCACCGGCAGCGCCCGCCTCAGCGCGGCACGGCTGCAGGCGGCCGGCCTCGACCTCGGTGTCGATCTGCAGATCCGCGGCCTCGACGGCGGCGCGCCGCACTACCGTGGAACGCTGCGGCTGAAGCCGTTTTCGCCGCGGAATCTGCTGCATGCGCTCGCCATGAACATCCGTCCGAGCGACGCCGGCGCGCTGCAGACGGCGAGCCTCGCCGCTACGCTCGCCGGCAATGCCAAGCGGGCCGAATTGACCGGCTTGACGCTAAAACTCGACGACAGCACGGCGACCGGAGACTTGACGGTCGCCGATTTCTCCAGGCCGGCCATAAGCTTCGCTCTGCAAATCGATCGCCTGAATGTCGACCGCTATCTGCCGGCAAAGAGAACCAAGCACGCGGCCGCGGTAGCCCCGCCGGCGCACGGCGCCGCTCAGGGCGCCGCCGATACCAAGGTGTCCACGCAGGCCCTGACGCGCTACGGGCTCAACGGCAGCCTCGCGATCGCCTCGCTGCAGGCCGATGGACTGAAGCTCGCCGCCGTCCGCTTGAAGCTCGACGGGCCGGCCGGCGCCGATAAGACCGCGCAGCTGCATGCCAATTTCTACGGCGGACAAGTCGATAGCCGCACCAGGATCGGCGCGGGCGCGGTGCCTGCGTTCAGCGAGTCCGCGCGGTTCTCGGGCGTCGCCGCCGGCCCGTTGTTGAAAGACCTGTTCGGCAAGGACGCCGTGACCGGCACGGCGGCCGGCCACATCGACGTGACCACACTCGGTAATACGCTCGCCGCGCTGAAGCGCGCGCTCGACGGTGAGCTCGCCTTCCAGTTCCAAAATGGCGCGCTCAAGGGTCTCGACATCGGCCGCGTGCTGCGGCAAGGACAAAGCCTGCTGCACAACCCGGCGCAGGCAATCGCCGCCCCGGTCGGCAGCAGCGAGCAGACCGACTTCAGCGCGATGAGCGTCAGCGGCAAGATCCACAACGGCGTGCTGAGTTCGAACGACCTGTCGGTCGCAAGTCCCCTGCTGCGCGTCGGCGGCGCGGGCACGGTCGACCTGGTGGCGATGCGCATCGACTACACTCTGCAGCCGAGCTTGGTCGAGGCCGCGACCGGTCAAGGCGGTCGATCGACGGCCCAGCTCGCGCAGCTGACGTTGCCGATACGCGTTACCGGCCCGCTGGCATCGCCGCATTACGCCATCGATGTGCAAGCGGCGCTAAAACAGCAGGCGGCGGCAACGCTGCGCGGCAAACTAGGTCAGGAAAAGAATCGACTGAAGAACAAGCTGAAGAGCGCGCTCAAAGGCCTGTTTGGGGGCGGCTAGGCGGGAAACGTGTTGCCGCGACCGCCGCTGACGCCGGCGGATTGGCAGGCTGCGGGGCGCATGGATCAATTGATGAACATCAATGATTGGTACTTGTTCCAGGGAGTCGCCAACGTCATCGCCTTCCAGAGGATCGTTGGCCCGCGCCTGCTGGGGCTCCAAGCAGACGAGGCCGCGATAGCCGCCGCCATGCCGAAGGCTCACATCGTATTCGAAGAGCTTGCCCGGCAGTTGGGCGATGGGCCGTACTTCGTCGGCGAATCGCTTAGCCTGGCCGATGTGCAATTGGCTCCACAAATGGATTTCCTGCGAGAAACGCCCGAGTGGGAACCGCTCACGGCGAAACTTGGGAAGCTGAGAACGTGGTTGGACAGAATGAACGCGCGCCCGAGTATGATTGCGAGCACTTGGGAGCGCGTGGCCGCGATGGCAAAGACCGCCTAGTCGCGGCCGGCGTGTCGACCGCGGACAAATGGCGATCACGCCGCGCTGGCTTGCTATCCGTTGCTCACTATCGCTTCGCCTCCCTGCTGCGGCTATCGCTGCCAGGTCCTGCGACGTCCTGCCGCCGCCCTTTCCTTTGGACCGCGATAGCGAAGCGCCTCGACAAGCAGGGTAAACGCGGGTGTGGACTGCCGACGACTCGGATAGTAGAGGTGATAGCCTGAGAACGGCGCGCACCAGTCGTCGAGCACGCGAACCAGTCGACCTGTTGCGACGTCGGCTTCTACCGCGTCGTCCGGAACGAACGCAATCCCGAGCCCGGCCCTTGCCGCCCGGATATTCAACGGCGGCTAGTCGGCAGAACCGCGACGGCTTAATGTGGCCGGCAATGGTGGTTGGATCGCAATGACGGGGTCCCCGGGGTTCGGCCCCTCAAGTGTCAGGAGATGGTATGCAGAAGCGCAAGCTCGGAAACAGCACTCTCGAAGTGTCGGCGCTCGGCCTCGGCTGCATGAGCATGAGCTATGGCTACGGGCCGCCGGGCGACCGGCAGAAGATGATCGAGGTCATCCGCGCGGCCGTCGCCCGCGGCGTTACCTTCTTCGATACGGCGGAGGTCTATGGCCCGTTCACCAACGAACAGCTCGTGGGTGAGGCACTCGCGCCGTTTCGCGGCCAGGTCGTGATCGCCACCAAGTTCGGCTTCAAGTTCGTCGACGGCAAGCAGGCGGGCCTCGACAGTCGAGCCCCGCACATCAAGGAGGTTGCGGAGGCCTCGCTGAAACGCCTCAAGGTCGAGGCGATAGACCTGTTCTACCAGCACCGTGTCGACCCCGAAGTGCCGATCGAAGATGTCGCCGGCGCCGTGAAGGACCTGATCCGGGCGGGCAAGGTCAAGCACTTCGGCCTGTCCGAAGCGGGAGTACAGACGATTCGTCGCGCTCACGCCGTTCAACCCGTGACCGCGCTGCAGAGCGAGTACTCACTGTTTTGGAGGAACCCTGCGGCCGACGTGCTACCGGTCCTCGAGGAACTCGGCATAGGTTTTGTCCCGTTCAGCCCGCTTGGCAAGGGCTTCCTGACCGGCAAGATCGACGAGAACACGACCTTCGACAGCGCGGACTTCCGGAACATCGTCCCGCGCTTCACGCCCGAGGCCCGTAAGGCCAATAAGGCCCTCGTCGATGCGCTGACCGCAATTGCTGCGCGCAAGAAGGCGACCCCCGCGCAACTCGCCCTCGCCTGGCTGCTGGCCCAGAAGCCGTGGATCGTTCCGATCCCGGGCACCACGAAATTGCATCGTCTCGAGGAGAACCTCGGTGCGGCGGCGCTTGAGCTGACCGCGGACGATCTGCGCCAAATCGACGGCGTCGCGTCCCAGATCGAGCTACACGGAGATCGCTACCCCGAGCACCTGAATCGCATGGTCGGTCGGTGAGTCCTGTAGGGATCATGCCTGCGTCGCCATATCTCCCCCTCAAGCGCGGGCGGGGATTGAAAGTCGCCGTGGCGCGGATCCCATTTGCCGGTTGTGTGCGGCGATGAGCGATCCACCGCTTAAGCGGCGGTAGCCATTCGGATTCTTCGCCGGGTGCTGCCGCAGTTGTTACTCGATCGGTGGGTTTTGGTAGGCATTCACGCCGCCGAATCGCGACCCGCCGGACGCCGCATTACTTCAGACGCAGCGCCCACGCGGACGCGCCGCAAGTCCAGAATCAACGGCGCCAAATCATTTTTTGGCGGGCGCCTGCGGCTTCTGCGTTGGCGGGCCGTCGGAATTCCAAGCATCGCGCATGTAGAGCCACTGGCCAGCGACTTTCCTCGATACGGAAAAGTACCAGCCGCTATCAATCACGCGACCCGATTGGTCTTTGACCATGTACGTGCCCGACGACCAACCCCAATTTCCCGTGACACCGCCGTCGGGTTTTGTGCCAAGGCTGAAGATCAACCCACCCCGAAGAAACTCGGCATTGTCTTTGGCGAAGAAGGCGCGAATCGCAGTGCTGCCGTGCGCGGGCGGTGCTCCGGGAGGGTAAATCACGGCGTGCTCATCATAGAGGCCGATCACCGTGTCCAGGTCGCCGGAGTTATACGCGTTGACCCAACTGTCATCCGCTGCGTGAACTGCCGCGACAGGAGCTGGCAGATCCGCGGCGAACGACCGCAAAGAAAATCCAAGCAGCGCGATGGTCAAGCCGCAAAGTAACGCGCTCTTGCGAGACGCGATCATATCTACTTCCCCCTTTCAGTACACGGTGCGAACACGTGCGGCGTAGTGTACCGCTGCGAGCGGCATGCTGTCGAAGACGGCGAGATCGGTGCGGCGCTTCA
>Ga0307372_10000502_pt1 | contig 69863 bp, 55 predicted proteins | sample OX1MG_FD_202533 | JGI IMG/M metagenome (GOLD analysis project Ga0307372, IMG submission 202533) | Soil microbial communities from Risofladan, Vaasa, Finland - OX-1 | ecosystem: Environmental > Terrestrial > Soil > Coastal area > Acid sulfate soil | place: Finland: Risofladan, Vaasa | collected... | reverse complement strand
GGCCGAACTGGATCGGCAACTAGGCGAATTGGACCAAGCAGTAAGCCGCGCGGCAGAAGAGCATCCGCAGGCGCGGCTGCTGATGACGCAGCCGGGCGTGGGTCCGATTACTGCGCTGGCGTTTGTGTTGACCATCGGGGATGTGAGCCGGTTCAGGCACAGCAACCAGGTGGCCAGTTACGTGGGCTTGATTCCGCGCGAGCACAGCTCGGGCGGCAAGCAGAGGCTGGGCGCGATCACCAAGCAGGGCAACCGGTTTCTGCGCCAGTTACTGGTGGAAGCGGCGCAGACGACGTGCCGGTTGGATGAAGGATTTCGCAAGCAGTATCAGGCTCGCTGCCACCATAAGCCGAAAGGCGTGGCCAAGGTGGCGGCGGCCAGGAAGTTGGCAGTGCGACTCTACTGGATGCTCAAGCAGAACGTCGGCTATCCGGAGATCGCCCATATCGAGAGCAGCTCGCGGGTGCCCCTGAGAGGCGAAAGCCATCTCGCGACCTTGAATGAGCCCTCTCGCATCCAGCATTAGGCTGGATGTTCGCATGGAAGCATCATGGCCGGTTGTTAGAGGCCGTATCGATGGTTGGTGGGGCGTGATGCCCGCCGAATGGTGATGCAGCGTGGATTGCAAAAGCTCTGGTCCTCAGCCAAGCTGGCAACAAAAGCGGTGCTCACGCACCGCCAGGGATGAGTGCGCCCTTGACAACGCCTTCGTCCTTATCGATGGGCACCCAGCACCCGGCATTGAGGTTTGCGGTCTCCCACTCATGTCGCGCGCCCATGCGCACTCCATGAATGGGGCACCCATTTTCGTGCCCGGTTTGCACGCGGATGTTTGGAAGTTCAGATGTCGTGCTACGGCACGTAGCCGGGGCCGAGGAGGACGTGGCCGGGGAGTGCGCCGGTCATTTTGCCCTGGCTGATGACGGGGACGCCATTGACGAGGACGTAGTCCATGCCGACGGAGAGTTGCGCGGGGTCGGCGTAGGTGGCCTTGTCAGTGATGGTGCCGGGGTTGAAGACGACGACGTCAGCCCACATGCCTTTCTTGAGGACGCCACGGTCAGTGAGCCTCATGCGCTGCGCGGGCAGGGCGGAGAATTTGCGGATGGCGTCCGCCAGCGTGAGCAGGTGCTGCTGACGAACATATTTTCGCAGGATGCGCGGGAAGGTGCCGTAGGCGCGCGGGTGCGGATGGCCGCGGCCGAGGATGCCGGTGAGCGAGAGGCCTTCGTAATCGTTGTCAATGGAGACCCAGGGCTGCTTGAGGGCGAGCTCGACGTCGGGCTCGCTCATGGCGAAGACGGCCACCTCAGTGAATGCCTTGTCCTTGATAAGGAAGTCGCAGAGTGCGTCGATGGGGTCCTCATGCCATCGCTCCGCAACTTCACTCAGACGAAGTCCTTGGTAGGGACGCAGGTCAGGATTCTGGACGTCGGTGATGAGGACGGACGCAGGGCCGGGGATCTCCTGCCATTCGTTGTCCCAGGTTTCGCCGGCGGAGTCGGGGCCGGGGGCGAGCAGGTCGCGGCGGATGCGGGCGCGGGCGGCGGGGTCAGCGAGGCGGGCGAGGAGCTGCTGGTCGCCGCCGGCGTGGGCCCAGGGCGGGATGAAGGCGGAGAAGGTGTTGGCCCATGCGGTGTAAGCGTAAGTGTTGGCGGAGATGTCGATGCCCTGGGCGCGGTAGTTGTCGATTTTGGCGACGATCTGGGGCATCTTGCCGAAGTTGCGCTTGCCGGCGGCTTTGATGTGCCAGATTTCGACGGGAATGTGCGCCTGGCGGCCGATGGTGGCGGCCTCGTCAATGGATTCGAGGACCTGGTCGCCTTCACTGCGCATGTGGGTGGCATAGATTCCGCCGTAGGGGCTTGCGGCAGAGGCGAGGGCGATGAGCTCGTGGGTTGTGGCATAGGGTGCGGGCGCATATTGCAGGGCGGTGGAGAGGCCGACTGCGCCGTCGCGCATGGCGCTGCGGACGAGAGCCTGCATTTGCGCGAGCTGCGCGGGGGTGGGCTGGACGTCGGCGTCGCCGAGGACCATGCGGCGGACGGAGGTTGCGCCGACAAAGGTGGCCATGTTGATGCCCATGCCCTGCTTCTGCAGGCGGGCGAAGTACTGGCGGAGGGTGCGCCAGGTGGGCGTGAGGTGGTACTCGGCATAGGCGTCGTGGTTGGCGGCGATCATGGCGTCGTTGAGGGGCGCGACGGAGTTGCCTTCGCCGGTGATTTCCGTGGTGATGCCCTGATAAATCTTCGAGGGAAGGCGCGGGTCGACGAGGATGGAGAGCTCGGACTGGCCAAGCATGTCAATGAATCCGGGGGCGACGACCTCGCCGTGGGCGTCGATGATGCGGCGGGCGGGGGCGTGGGCCAGGTTGCCAATGGCGGCGATGCGGCCCGAGCGGATGCCAATGTCGCCGGAGTACCAGGGCGAGCCGGTGCCGTCAATGATGTGGCCGTGGAGGATGACGACGTCGAAAGGTTGGGCGGGGGGCTGGGCGGCGGGCGACATGGTTGCGGCGTGCTGGGCGGCGAGCGGCAGAGCGGCCGCGGCAAGCAGGGCGGCGAGGAAGAAGACGCGACGATGCATGGGACCCCCGGGGATTGGAAAGGAGAACGGATTAGGCGATTGTAGGGCGCGGGCGCGGGTATGGTGCAATGCGGCGCAAAATTGTTGACAGAGAGGGAAACCGAGGGACGATGAACGGATGGGAGTTGGTGGTATGGTGGCGTGGCGGCATACAATAACCGCAACGAAGGCGCCTGGGAAACACCGGGCCGGAGAAGCAAGAGCGAAGCGGAGGCGCGGGCGCGGCAGGCGCGGCGTGCATGTACGCGGATGCAGCAGGTTAGGAGTCAGGCAAAACCGCCAGCCTTGGCAATTCCCCCGTCCGACGAGGACAGAAAAGGACTAAGAGTTGAGCGCAATGTGGAAACCGACACAGCAAGGATCACCGCCCACCACCCCCACGCCGGAGCCCGCCCGGCCCACGCCGCCGGCGCCGGCCGCGTTTGAGCCGGCACGACCCGCCGCGCCGGTGGGCGAGCAGGCCAGCATTGGCAAAGGGCTCTATATCAAAGGCGAGATTACCGGCACGGAGTCGCTGTTCATCGACGGAAAGGTCGAGGGCAGCGTGAGTTTGCAGGGAAATCGCGTGACCGTGGGCAAGAATGGAACGGTCTCGGCCAACATTACCGCGCGGGAGATTGTGGTGCTGGGCAAGGTGCGCGGAAATGTGACGGCCACTGACCGAGTGGACATCCGGGCCGAAGGATCGCTGACAGGCGATGTGGCTGCGGCGCGCATCAGCATTGAGGATGGCGCGTTCTTCAAGGGCGGCATCGACATTCGCAAGCCGGATGCCAAGCCGATGCCTATGGCAACGCCCGCGGCCGAAGCGCCGAAGGCGGTGCAGGCCTAGCGTTACAGGAAAGGAACGAAGATCGCAGGAGCCTCCGCGCCAGCGGGGGCTTTTTGTGTTTTTGTGCGGAGGGATGGAGTTCCGGCTCAGGCGAGGCCGAGGCGCTTGCGTGCGACGCGGGGCAGGGCGGAGCCGGTGCGCATGAGGATGCGGTCGGTGACGAAGAGCCAGATGGCGGTTCCGGCGACGAGGACGGCAAAGTCGGTCCAGTGGCTGTGGTGGGGCAGTTGGGCGGCGTAGTGGCGGGCGAGGTAGCCGCCGAGGACGGAGAAGAGAAGCCAGACGAGGCCTCCGCCGGCCAGAGCGGCTACCAGGCAGCGGCCCAGTTCGCGGTAGTCGAGGCTGGCGAGCGAGACCATGTGACGCTGGTGGAGCAGGAGGGCGATGGTGATGGTCTGGAGGGCGATGCCGATGTCGGACGCGGCCACCAGGCCCATGGCGCCGAAGCTGTGGAAGAGGCCGGCGTAGATGGGCAGCGAGACGGCGGTGACCAGGGTGCTGGCGGCCATGGGGGCATAGGTGCTGCCGGCGGCGTAAAAGGCGCGGGCGTAAATGGCCTGCGCGCACCAGAGGAAGAGGGAGAGCGAGAAGACGGCGAAGTAGGCCGCGCAGGGAATGGCGTCTGACGCGTGGAAGCGGCCACCGATGAAGATGAGATTGACGAGAGGCGTGCCGAGCGCGGCCATGGCGGAGGCGGCGAGCAGGCCGAGGGAGGCGACGCGGGAGACGGAGTCGGCGACGGAGGTGGCGAACTCAAAGCGGCGGTTCTGCGACCAGAGGCTGGCGAAGAAGGGCATGGAGGCGGCGCCGGCGGCCTGGGCCAGGACGGCCATGGGCGCGGAGAAGAGCTGCCTGGCGTTGGTCATGAGGGTGACGCCGCCGGGGATGCGCGAGGCGAAGTGCTGGATGATCCATCTGTCGGCGGTGACCAGCGAGACGCCGATGATGAGGGGGAGCGAGAGACGGACCCACTCGCGAAAGCCTTCATCCTGCCAGTCAAGGATGGGCGTGTAACGCGTGCCGGCGCGGCGGGCGAAGAACCAGTTGAGAAAGAAGGGACCGAAGAAGGCTCCGGCGACGGTGCCGAGGGCGAGCGAGGAGACGCCCAGGTGCTTGACGAGCAGGACGCCGCCGCAGATGGTTCCCAGGTTGTAAATGAGCGGGGCGACGGCCTGAATGCTGAACTGCTTGCGGACCAGCAGCACCGCGCCGAAGACGCCGCCGGCGAAGATGGCGAGCTGCGCGGGCAGCAGGATGCGGGTGAGCGTGACGCAGAGGGCGGCGGTGGCGGCGTCAAAGCCGGGGAACATGTGGCGGACATAGAAAGGCGCGAGGAACTCGGCGAGGAAAATGGCGGTGCCGAGCACCAGATACATGGTGGTGAGGATGACGGAGAGCGAGCGGTTGCCCTCGGACTCGCGGCCAGTGTCGCGGTAATTGGTGAGGATGGTGACGAAGGCGATTGAGGCCGCGCCCCCGACGAGGAAGTAGGAGATCATGTCGGGCAGAGCGAAGGCGGCGTAGAGCGCGTCAGCCTGCATGCCGCGGCCGAAGAGCCATGCGATGTATTTGAGGCGGACGAGACCGATGATGCGGGAGAGAAAGACCGAGGCCATGAGGACAACAGTGGCCGAGAAGACCGAGTGGGCGTGCGAAGGATGAAACAGGCGGAGGGCGCGCGCCCTGCGCGAAAAGAGCGGGCTGCCGGGCGGAGTTGAGGATGAGCCGGTCACTGGAGTTGATTCTATAAGGATGAGTGATTGCTAGAGCGTTACCATTCAGGGGCAGGGCGCGGAGACCGTGCGCGCCGGATATGCTGAGAAGACACGGAGGGGCACATGCGGATTGCTGCGGGGCTGGGAGCGGCGTTGTTTCTTGGGGTTTTGGCACAGGGGCAGGTGATTCACGGGCGCGCGGGAATTGTGCTGCCTGCGCCGCCGACGGTGGAGAAGCAGCCGGTGGTGAACGATTACTTCGGGACGAAGATTACGGACGACTATCGCTGGCTGGAGAATGCGAAGAGCCCGGCGACCGAGGCGTTCATCAACGCGGAGAATGCGTACACGGCGCGGTATTTCACGCAGGCGCGGATACGGCCGAAGGTGGTGGACGAACTGGAGGCGCTGGAAGCGGTGACGACGTGGAGCCTGCCGGTGGAGCGGGCGGGAAATCTCTACTTTATGAAGCGGCTGGCCGAGGAGGGCCAGGCTTCGATAACCATGCGGAAGGGATGGTCGGGCAAGGACGAGCGGCTGATTGATCCAGCGGCGCTGAGCCGGAATCCGAACACATCGGTGATGCTGGACGCGGTGTCGCGCGATGGGAACATGGTCGCATACGGCGAGCGCGTGGGCGGCTCGGACAGCACGGTGATTCGTGTTTACAACGTGAAGGAGCACAAGACGCTGGAAGACGCGCTGCCGAGCGGGCTCTACTTCGGCGTGGCGTTTACGCCGGATGGAACGGGGTTCTACTACACGCGGGACAATCGCGCGGGCACGTTGATGTATCTGCACACTCTGGGGACGCGGGATTTCGAGGACAAGCTGGTCTTCGGGCATTCGTTTTACGACGAGCCGCTGGGGACAAACGATCTGTTCTTCGGGCGGATTACAGACGATGACCGCTATCTGGTGGTGACGATCGAGCGCGGGGTGCCGGCCAGGCGCGTGGACATTGTGTTTCGCGATTTGAAGAAGCCGGATTCGCCGTTCAAGGTGCTGGTGTGGGGCATGGACGCGCGGTTCCAGGCGATATGGGCGAAGGATGCGTGGTATGTGAAGACGGATTACGACGCGCCGCTGGGGCGGATTGTGAAGATGGATCCCGGCGTGGCTCCGCAGGCGTGGCAGACGCTGGTGCCGGAAGGCAAGGACGTGATCGACGGCTTCTCGATTGTGGGCGGAAAGATGTATGTGAAGCGGCTGAAGGATGTGAAGTCGGACACGGAGGTGTATTCGCTGGCTGGCAAGCCGGAGGGGACGATCGCGTATGACGGAATCGGGTCGGCGTCGAATCTCTTTGGGCGGACGACGGACCGTTATGGCTACTTCAGTTTCCAGTCGTACATTCAGCCGCCGACGCTTTACCGGCTGGACACGGTGACGGGCAAGCGCGAGCAGTTTGCACAGCCCAAAGTGCCGTTCAACACAAGCGACTACGAACTGAAGCAGGTCTTCTACACGTCAAAGGACGGGACGCGCGTGCCGATGTTCATTGCCGGGAAGAAAGGGTTGAAGCGGGACGGCACGGTGCGGCTGCTGATGACCGGCTACGGGGGCTTCAACCTGAGCATGACGCCGACGTGGAATACGCAGTACGCGTGGTGGATGCAACAGGGCGGCTGGTTTGCAATGCCCAACCTGCGCGGCGGCGGCGAGTACGGCGAGAAGTGGCACGAGCAGGCGATGTTCGGCAAGAAGCAGAACGTTTTCGACGACCTCTATGCCGCGGCTGAATATCTGATCAAGGACAAGTACACGTCGGCGGAGCATTTTGCGATTACGGGCCGCTCAAACGGCGGGCTGCTGATGGGCGCGGCGATGACCGAGCGGCCGGATTTGTTCGCGGCGATTGTGTGCGGGTATCCGCTGCTGGATATGCTGCGCTACCAGAAGTTCGAGCAGGGTCCGCACTGGATGACCGAGTACGGCTCGGCGGACAACGAGAAGCAGTTCGAGTATCTACTGAAGTATTCGCCTTACCAGAACGTGAAGACGGGCACGAAGTATCCGGCGATTCTGTTCTTCACGGGGTCAAGCGACACGCGGGTGGACCCGCTGCACGCGCGGAAGATGACGGCGGAGATGCAGGCGGCGTCGGCGAGCGGGCGGCCGATTCTGCTGCATTACAGTTTGGCCGGCGGGCACTCTGCGGGCGTGAGCGTGGAGCAGAAGGTGCAGGACGACGCGGACCAGCTGACGTTTTTGTGGACGGAGAGCGGTCCGGTTGGGCACGCGAAGTAGAGTGGGGCGCATGGGTTGCGCAGGGGCGCACAGCCGAGGGGTAAGGGCCTACTCGACCTCCAGGATCAAGCACTTCAGGTATTCGGATTCGGGCTGGTTGAGGACCACCGGATGGTCGAGTGCGGCCCCGCGACGCTCAAGCAGGCGGACGCGGCGGCGCGCGTCGGCGGCGGCGGAGGCAACTGCGGCTTCGAGGTCGGGCCAGCCGACATGGTGCGAGCAGGAACAGGTGACAAGCAGGCCACCGGGCCGGAGCATGCGGATGGCGCGGAGGTTGAGCTCCTTGTAGCCGCGCAGGGCGCCCTCGACGGCGCGTTTGGACTTGGCGAAGGCGGGCGGGTCAAGGACGATGGTGTCGAATTGCCGGCCGGAACCCTGCTTGCCGGAACCGGACCAGTCGCGGAGAAGCTCAAAGGCGTCGGCTTCGATCCAGTCGACCTGGGCTTTGAGTTGCGTGCCATTGGCGGCCCGATTCAATTCGAGATTCTGCTCGGCGACCTCGAGCGAGGCGCGGGAGCTGTCAATGCCGGTGACTGAGGCGCCGGTGACTGAACCGGCGATGCGGGCGAAGTGAAGCGCGAAGCCTCCCTGATAACAACAGACGTCGAGTACGCGGGCGGTTGCGTTGAGGCGCTGTGCCCAGGCGCATGCGGCGGCGTAGTTGTCGCGCTGGTCAAGGAAGGCGCCGGTCTTCTGGCCGGCGTTGGCGTCGTAGTGGAAGGCAAGATCGTTGAGATGGAACAGGGTTTGGGCGGCGGGGTGGTGGGGATCGGCGGCCCAGAGCGGAGCAAGATCGGGCGCGGCGAGGCCTTCGAGCTCGCGCATGCGCGGATCGGGACGCTCGAGAATGGCGGTGGGGGCGAGTTCGTCTCGAAGCTCCTCGCGCAGCACGCGGACGAGCGTGTTGGCAATGGCCGGCGTGACCAGGCCGCGCGCGAGCCGCTGGACGAGGAGCAGGTTCGCGTACTTGTCGAGGACCAGGCCGGGCAGCTCGTCGGCTTCGCTGAAAACCAGGCGGCAGGAGTCGGTTTCCGCGGTGAGCATGGGACGGCGGCGGACGATGGCGGCGCGGAGACGGGCTGCAAAGAGGGTGAGCCAGGCGGGTTCGTCGAGTGCATGGCGAGCCACGAGGCGCAGGGCGATTTGTGAGGTGGGACTGTAGAGCGCGGTGCCGAGGAGGAGGCCGCGCGCGTCGGCGACGGGCAGCAGCGCGGGCGGGGCCGGATCGGGCGCAGAGGAATCCGGGGCCATTGAGCCCAGATCGAGAGCCTCGATGTCAGAGGCGTAGACCCAGAGGTGGCCGGCGCGGAGGCGGTCTGCGGCGCGGCGGCTGATGCGCGCACCGGGTGTGGCTGGCGGCTGGGCGGCGGGCGATGGCGAGGCGGATTTGCGCGGCGGGCGGGGTTTGGTCATGGCGTTTTGCGGGGCGAGCGTTGGTGGACGGCGTTTCTGCGGGCAGCCGGGGGCGCGAGCCTTGTTCATGGTACCAAGGGAAGCATGCGACCGGGGATGCGACTGGGCACGGGCCGGCGATGGGCAGGGTGAATCATGCAACTCCGGCCTATAATGAAGCATGGCGGCTGTGCGCCAGTCTGTTCCCAAGGAACGCACGAGCGCCGGTCCGGAGACCCCGGGGCGGGCGGAAGCGGTTGTCCGCGCCGCGGAGGATGCAGCGAAAGCGTCCGCGCCCGCGAGCGAGCCCAAGATTCCCGACAGAAGCGAGATTGACACACGCTTTGAGGCGCTGCTGAAGCAGGTGCAGGCGAACCGGCCGAATGAGGACGTGAGCCTGATCCGCAAGGCGTGGGAGTTCTGCGTGCAGCAGCACGAAGGGCAGCTGCGCGCCTCGGGCGAACCCTACATCGTGCATCCGCTGGAAGTGGCTGAAGTTCTGGCGGAGATGAAGCTGGACGCAACGGCGATTGCGGCAGCACTGCTGCACGACGCGGTGGAGGATACGCCTGCGACGAGCGAGGAGATTGAGGCGGGCTTCGGCGACCAGGTGGCGCACATTGTGGAAGGCGTGACGAAGATCGACAAGATCCAGTTCGCCAACCGCGAGGACCGCCAGGCGGAGAACGTGCGCAAGATGCTGCTGGCGATGGTGAGCGACGTGCGCGTGGTGCTGATCAAGCTGGCCGACCGGCTGCACAACATGCGCACGCTGGAGCACCTGAAGCCGGAGCGGCAGGAAGCGATTGCGCAGGAGACGCTGGATATTTATGCGCCGCTGGCGCACCGGCTGGGCATGGGCAAGGTGCGCGGCGAGCTGGAGGATTTGGCGTTCCGGTATACGGACCCGGTGGCCTTTGAGCAGGTGCAAAAGGCTGTGGAGGCGCGGCGGCTGGAGGGCGAGCAGTTTTTGCGCGGCGTGGAAGAGACGCTGATGGAGCAATTGCGCGAGAACAACGTTGAGGCGCGCGTGGAGTGGCGCATCAAACGGCTCTACTCGATCTTCCAGAAGTTGCAGCGGACGCGGGCGAGCTATGAACAGGTGTATGACCTGCTGGCGGTGCGGGTGATTACGCAGGATGTGGCGTCATGCTACGCGGTGTTCGGGTTGATTCACACCATCTGGCGGCCGGTTCCTGGGCGCATCAAGGACTTCATCGCGATTCCGCGCGCGAACCGCTACCAATCGCTGCATACGACGGTGCTTGGGGAGGGCGGGCACCAGTTCGAGGTGCAGATTCGCACCGAGGAGATGCACCGGATTGCCGAGGAAGGCATTGCGGCGCACTGGAAATACAAGGCGGGCGAAGGGTCAGTGACGGCGCGGGACGAGGAGCGGCTGAACTGGATACGGCAGCTTGTCGAGTGGCAGAAGGAGATGACCGACCCCAACGAATTCCTTTCCAGCCTGAAGATGGACCTGTATCCGGACGAGGTCTACACCTTTACGCCGAAGGGGAAGGTTGTGGTGGTTCCCGCCGACGGAACGCCGGTGGATTTCGCCTACACGATTCACACCGAGGTGGGGAACACGTGCGTGGGCGCCAAGGTGAACGGGCGCATGGTGCCTCTGCGGACGAAGCTGCGCAACGGCGACATCGTGGAAATCGTGACGCAGAAGGACCACAAGCCCAGCCGCGACTGGCTTGCGTTTGTGAAGAGCCCGCGGGCGCGCAACAAGATCAAGCACTGGCTGAACGAGGACCAGCGGCGGCGCGCGGTGGAGATTGGGCGCAAGCTGCTGGAACGCGAGGCGCGGAAGTTCAAGGTGCCGCTGAGCCAGATTGACGACCAGGATCTGGGGCGGATTGCGGGCGAGTACGGCGTGGCGACGGCCGCGGACCTGCTGGCGACGCTGGGGCAGGGCAAGCACTCCGCCCACCAGGTGCTGAGCAAGATTGCGCCGGGGCTGGCGAACGCCGATGCCGAAGAGACGCCGGAGGTGAAGCCGGGCGAAGCGGGGATGAGCGACGCGGTGCGCAAGCTGCACCTGTCGGGCTCGGACTCGCTGCAGGTGGAGGGGCAGAACGATCTGCTGGTTTATCGCGCGCGCTGTTGCAATCCGATTCGCGGCGAAGAGATTGTGGGCTACGTGACGCGCGGCAAGGGGGTGGCAGTGCATGCGCGGAGCTGCCCGAATGTGCAAAACCTGCTTTACGAGAGCGACCGGCGGATTGCGGTGGAGTGGTCGCGCGTGGGCGAGGGAAGCGGCGGCCGGATGCAGCGCTATCCGGTGAAGGTGACGGTCTACTGCGACGACCGGACGGGCATGCTGAAGGAACTGACGGCAGTGATCTCCGACGACGACACGAATATCCGCAGCGTGGATGTGAAGCGGGACGAGGCTGGCGAGGCGATTATCGAATTTATTGTGGAAGCCGAGGATCTGGGACACCTGAACCGCATGGTGCTGGGACTGAAGCGCGTGAGCGGCGTACGCACGGTGCAGCGGACGCAGAAGATCTGAGGCGCGAGGGCGGCAAGGAATCCCACCCATTTCGCACAGGGCGCGAAATGGATGGGGCACAGGCATGAGAAGTGGCGCAGTGATCCCACTCATCGCGATAAAGCCGCGATGAATGGGGCACCCGGCGGACGCAGAAGATCTGAGGCGCGAGGGCGGCAAGGAATCCCACCCATTTCGCAAAGGGCGCGAAATGGATGGGGAGCAGGGCTGGGAAGTGGCGCAATGATCCCACTCATCGCGATAAAGCCGCGATGAATGGGGCACCCGGCCGGAGCATATTCGGGCGGTGGCTGGGGCTGCGCAGTCATCCCACCCTTTTCACAACGAACGCGAAAAGGATGGGGCACCCAGTTTGCGGGGTTGAGTCAGCGACCTAGAAGCTGCTTGGCGATGGTGGCGAGCTGCATGTTCGAAGTGCCTTCGTAGATGGCGCCGACCTTGGCGTCGCGGTAGAACTTTTCCGCGGGGTAGTCGCGGACGAAGCCGTTGCCGCCGAAGATTTCAACGCATTGGCTGGCGACGCTCTCGGCCACCTGCGAGGCGAAGAGCTTGGCCATGGCGGCTTCGCGGAGGATGGGACGGGCGGCGTCCTTGAGGCGCGCGGCGTTGTAGACGAGCAGGCGCGCGGCCTCGATGTCAGTGGCCATGCGGGCGAGCGAGAACTGGACGGCCTGGAACTCGGCGATGGGCTTGCCGAACTGGCGGCGCTCCTGGGCGTAGCGCGTGGCGTGGGCGAACGCGCCTTCGGCCAGGCCCAGCATCTGTGCACCGATGCCGACGCGGCCTTCATTGAGGGTTTCAATCGCAATCTTGTAACCGCGGCCGGGCTCGCCGAGGAGGTTTTCGGCGGGGATGACGCAGTTGTCGAGCAGGAGCTCGCAGGTGGAGGAGGCGCGTATGCCGAGCTTGTCCTCTTTGCGGCCCACGGTGAGGCCGGGAGTGTCTTTCGGGATGAGAAACGCGGTGATGCCGCGGTAGCCGGCGGTGGGGTCGAGGGTGGCGAAGAGGATGAAGAGACCGGCCTCGCGTGCGTTCGAGATCCAGAGCTTGCGGCCGTTGAGGCGGTAGCCGCCGGGTGCGGCTTCAGCGCGGGTTTGGAGGGCGAAGGCGTCTGAGCCGGAGCCGGCTTCACTGAGTGCGTAAGCGCCGGGTGTGTCGGCGGCCAGACGGGGCAGCCAATGCTGCTGTTGCGCGGCCGAGCCCCAACGGCGAAGAGCGTTGACAACGAGGGTGTTGTGCACGTCGACGAGGACGGCGACGGCGGGGTCGACCTGCGAGACGGCCTGAATGGCGAGCACAGAATCAAAGAAGGTGCCGCCGGCGCCGCCGAGGTCTTCAGGGACTTCAATGCTCATGATGCCGAGCTCGTAGAGCTGGTCGATGAGGCCGGGGGCGAACTGCTGCTCATCGTCCATGGAGCGGACGAGGGGGGCGAGAGACTGCTGCGCGAACTGGCAAACGGTGGAAAAGAAGAGGGATTCTTCTTCAGAGAGCTGGGTGAGCGGAGCGGGGTGCGTGGCGGGCTGGAGCGCAGACAAAGGGGCCGGTCCTCCGGGGTTGGAGTGTATCAAAGAATGGCGGCGGAATGCCGGCGGAATGGCGGCGGAATGGCGGCGGAATGCCCGGGCGCGGGCCGGATGGCCGCGACAGGGACGCGATGCCGGGAAGGAAAAAGGCGGACGCCGGAAGGACGTCCGCCGTGAGGTTGCGAAGAGAGGTCAGTCGATGGTGAGGGTGAAGGTGGTGGAGGCGGTGATGCTGGCTGTGGCCGAATCCTGGCCGACGACGGTGACGGTGTAAGTGCCTTTGGGTGGATTGGAGACCCCTGAACCGCCGCAGGCCGAGAGGCCGAAGCCGATGGAGAGCAGAAGCAGCAGCATGGTGAGGGTGCGGAAGCGGCGCGATGCGCGGGAGAGGAAGCCGGCGAGCAGCAGGCCGGCGAAGGCAATTCCGGCGGGCAGCGGGCCGGGGCGTCGGGGATGGTTGGCGGCAACGGAGTGCAGAGCGCCGAGGCGCTGGAAGGTGCGGCCGTTGGGCTTGGCTGCGCCGCCTGTGACGCAGTCCGATGCTTTGGTGTCAAAGACCAGGCTTGTTGTGACGGTGTTTGGGCCGATGATAGCGACCGCGCCGTCGCCGTTGGAGATGGTGGTGGTGAAGGAGTAGCAGAGGTTGGTGAGGGCAGTGTCATTGGAAGTGGTGAAGGTGAGGAAGACCGCGCCCGTGTAACCGCCGCTGGGCGTGACGGAGATGGTGGAGGAGCCAGAGCTGCCGCGGGGGATGGAGACGTCCGTGGCGCCGAGGGTGAAGCTGCCGGTGCCAGAGCTGGAGCCGCCAATGGTGACCGAGGCCGCGCCGGTGGAGGCGCCGAAGGTGGAGTCGCCGGCGTACTGGGCGACGACGGAGTGTCCGCCCGTGGTGGTGAAGGAAGTGGTGTAAGTGGTGGTGGAGGCAGAGCCGCTGGCGGTGAGAGTGGCGGTGGTGGTGGAACCGCCGAGCGTGGGTCCGCCGTCGATGACGAGGGTGACGGTTCCGGTGGGGGCGGCGGAGCCGCTGTCCGGCGCGACGGTAACGGTAAAGGTGACATTGTCCCCGGAGTTGGGCGCAGGGTTGGAGGCCGCGACGGTGGTGGTGGTGCCGATGAGGGGCGCGCTGTTGGCGGGCCAGACGCCGGCAAGTGCCGCGAAGTCAAAGGAGCCGAGGCCGGTGGCGAGGTCGTAGCCGGCGGTGGTGCCGTAGTCATTGAGGGCGGCGCCGCTGCAATAGGTGGAGCCGGCGAGGCACTGGCTGCCTACGCCGCTGGCGCCGTTGGGGTCGCCGGCGATGATGTCGTGGAAGACGGTGGAGTACGTGGTGGAGTGGGAGGCCAAGGTGTAGAGCGTGGGATTTACGAGTCCCTGGCCGCTGGTGTATCCGGCCTTCTGGTTGAGGATGGCGACCATGCCGGCGAAGATGGGCGCGGCAAAGCTGGTGCCGCCGGCAACAGTGAGGTACTGAGTGGAAGCGTCACGGAAGCCGCTGTTGCAACTGGCAGTCTGTGCAGGACTGGAGGTGGTGTTCCAGTCGCTGGTGTCGCTGGTGCAGTAGAGGTAGCCGGGGTTGTTGGGCGAGGCGTAGAGGGAGATGTCGGGCACGGCGCGGAAGCTGCCGGAGGGGATTCCGGGGACGCCTTTTTGCCAGGAGGGGCGGGAGAAGATGGTGCTGAGGCCACCGCCGGTGGCGCTGAGGCCGTAGGCGCTGTCGTCATCGTTCCAGGCCACCTCCGGGATGTACTTGAGGACGGAGGTGAGGGTGTCCGTGGTGCCACTGTAGGTGAAGTACTGGTTGCTTGTCTTGGCGGTGGGGATGTTGGCGTCAGTAATCTCGGTGCCACCGACGGCGGTGACGTACTGGCTGCTGGCGGGGTAGTTGACGGAGAGCGATTCCTGGATGGAGAGCGAGGGGCTGGTGGTGGTGGGACTGATGAAGCAGGCGGTCGAGCCCTGATCACCGGAGGCTGCGACGATGGTCTGGCCCTGTGCGGAGGCCTGGGCGTAAATGCTCTCGTACTGGGAAAGGGTGGAGGGGGCGTTGCCGGCCTCGCAGGCACCGTAGCTGGCGGAGATGACGTTGCCGAGGCGGTTATCGATGGCGAAATCGATGGAGTCGAAGACGTCGTAGTTGGGATTGCTGCCGGTGTAGATGAAGTAGACGGTGGCGCCGGGGGCCATGGTGCTGGACCACTCGAGGTCGAGGTCGGACTCGCCCTGATCGCCGGCGTAGAAGGCGGCGGTGCCGCTTCCCGGCACGAGGACGGGTATGGGGGATTTGGGGGTGAGGACGGCGGCGTTCTGAAAGTTTGTGATGTCTGCCAGCGAGACGGCGGATTGCCCGACGATGGCGATGGTCTGCCCGGTGCCGTCGATGCCGGAGCTGATGATGGGGTTCATGTCATAGGCGACCTTGATGTCGCCGGGGGCGAAGTAGACGCTGCCGGATTGTGAGGAGGTGAAGGCGGCGCGGGGATTGGCGGGCTTATAGGGGACATATTGCGGGCGGGGGCGGAAGCTGGAAAGGTTGCCGACGTTGGCGACGGTGGCAGCGAAGGCGGCCGGCACAGAGAGCGCCGTGGAGGGCGCGAAGATCTTTTTGCCGTCGACGTTGAAGTAGTGCATCTGGGTCTGGAAGGCCTGATCGACCTGGCCGGCGGTGCCGGAAAAGCGGATGAGGTTGTGGCTGTGGGAGACCGAGTCCACGGAGAAGCCCTGCTGTTCAAGCCAGAGCTCGACCTTGTCGATATCCGACTGCGCCATGCCGAAACGGGCGGCGAACTGCTGGGGCGTGAGCCACCGGTGATAGAGCGGCGAGGAAGGGTTCTGCTGGTCGGCGAGGAGCTGCTCGAGCGCGGCCTGCTGCTCGGGTGTGTGGTTGAAGTAGATGCTCATGCCGTTGAGGCGGGTGTCAGAAGGCATGCTCCCGGCATCCAGACGGGATTGGGCGAAGGGATGAAGCGAGCCCTGGAGCGGGGACATTTGGGCGCTGGTGGGTTGCGACAGGATGCGGGGAGCGGGCGTTTGCGCGGCACAGGCGGCCACTGCCAGGGCGGTCGCGACAAGGCTGCAGGCGAGGCGACGCCTCATTGTTTGCTTTGGGAGTGCAAGCATCTTCGTCATGGCCATCCTCATGGAATGCAAGGGTAAACCGGTTTGTTACAGGGCGGTGGGAAATCCGCGGTCGAGATGTGGTGGAGCAAAGGCATGAAGCCATCCGTTTGGCTTCCGGGGGTGGAGGCAAGGTGCGCCTGAGATGTGCGCTCCCGATGTTGCGCGTGTGAGGCCAACCCCCGAGAGTAACAAACCGCACGTGATGCTTTATTTAGACGCCAATTCGCAGATGAAGTTGTTGCCGGGGAAGGGAGAATTTGCGCAGGGTGAAAACCAGAGGGGTTGGCGGGAAGAATCACGCAAACCGGGCCCGAAGCGGAAGCGTGGCCCGGGCGGCCAGGAAGGCTAAACGAGGCGAAGCGCGGCTGCGCCGGAACGGGCAGGGATGAAGCCGGTGGCACGGGAGGCGATGGAGAGCTTTTCTCGGACGAGCAGGCGGCGGAGCTGTGCGCGTGCGTGGTCGGCCCAGGGTCCGGTGCGGTCCAAGCGCAGATAGGCGAGCCAGTGGCGCAGCGCGGAACGGGCGTGGCCCTTGCGCTCAAAGGCGAGAGCGAGGTTGTAGTGGGCGTCGGCATAGCGGGGCGCAAGAGCGACGGCGCGCTGGTAGGCGGCGATGGATTCGTCCGGGCGGGCAAGCTCGTCGAGGACGTTGCCGAGATCGAAGAAGGCCAGAACGTATTGGGTATCGGTCTCGGTGGCGCGGCGATAGAGCTCCTCGGCGCGGCTGTACTGGCGAAGGTGGAAGTAGATGGTGCCGAGGTTGATGTAGGCCGGGGCGTAGGAGGGGTCGCGCTCAATGAGCTTGTTGTAGAGGGCGATGGCGCGATGCTTTTCGCCGGACTCCTCGGCTTGGACGGCGGCGAAGAACCAGTCCTGCACGGAGGGAGACCCGGATGCGACTCGTCGAAGGGGAGAGAGGTGATCGCCGTGGCCGCGGTCGACGCGCTCGAAGTCAAAGAGGAGCTGGCGGCGTATGGGGTCGACCATGGCGCCCTGGCAGCGGAAGGCGAGGCGCGCGCCGTTGCGGACCAGGCAGGCCTCGATGAGAGGGTTGTCCAGGCCGGCGACGGCCTTCATGGCGACGATGGAGTGGCGGATGGAGGCGGCGGAAACGTCTTCCTCGCGAAGTGCGCGGAGGGTGCGGAGCTGGCCAAGATGCTGGAAGCTGTAAGTGGACCGGGGGTCAATGAGGCCGGTGCGCTCCCAGGCCTGGAGCTGGCGGCAACTGATCTGCAGGATACGGAGGACATCCTGGCGGCTATAACTGGTCACTCGTTCATGCTCCCGTGGTTCGGCCCGGATGGCACGGGATGAGGTCAGCGCACTGCGGACCGCAATCCCGGAGCCGATTCCGAACGTGGCTCGATGGAACAGCTACGGAGGAACCGCGCCCGAGGGCGGATCTGGAGCGGGCTGGAAGCAGGGATGCCCCGCGGCGTTCATCGGGGGGTGGTGGAACGCCGCCGGGGAGATCGCCTGGCTCCGAACGCGCTGGAGAACCGCTACACGAGCGATTATGCCAAGAATATGCGTGGATAAGCGGTCGGGAATCACGGGTGCAAGAAAAATGAGTGGATAACCAGTACAAGACTTGGTTCCACCGAGGTTGCGTGCGGCCGGGACGCGACATGAGGGGACCGCGCAACCCGAAGTGGGTCGGGTGGGGGGGCGGCGAAGGGAAGAAATGGGCCGCTGGGACTATTTCGCCGGTGCGGGGGACGCGGGCGATTGAGTAGAAGCTGTTTTGGAACTTACGGCGCCTCCAGTTCCGAATGAGGAAACCACACAAGACCCATGCTGGCAGAGCCTTGCCGCGGGCATTGAATCCGTGGGGGTGGGGGCGTGTGGGAAGGATACCTTTCACCGGATCGTGTGGGCTAACCGGAAGATGCAAAAGGCATTAGAGGACGAGACCGGCCGACGGGGAGATCTGGCCGGACGGACCGTTTACGACCTTCTTGAGGAGGCCGAGGCGGACGCCGGCTACGCGGCTGAGGAGGCGGTGCTGGAGGGCGGTGCGGTGGAAGAGGCGTCTCAGAGTCGGACGAAGGATGGTAACGGGAGAGTCCTGTTTACAATGCGCAGGTATCCGATAATGGAAAGGAGCGGGGAGACAGGCTGCTTGTTAGAGATAACTCAGGACATACGTGCCCGGTTGGATGCTGACGAGGCTCTTCGCGAGAGCGAGGAGTTTCTGCGACTTTCGCAGGAGGCGGCTGGGATCGGCAGCTATGTGTGCTGGCTGGACCGGGGCGAGTGGCGCTGCACGGAGATCATGGCACGGCTGCTGGGGCTGGAGGCGAAGCAGAGCAACACCGTGGCCGAATGGGAGGCGCTGGTTCATCCGGAGGACCGGGCGGAGGTGCGGCAGTACTTTGACGAGGAGGTGCTGCGTAAAGGGCAGCCGTTCGACCGCGAATACCGGATTATGCGGGCGACGGACGGCGCGGTGCGCTGGGTGCATGGGCTGGGGCAACTGGAATTCGACGCCGACGGGCAACCCGTGGTGATGCGGGGCACGATCCGCGACATTACAGAGCGGAAGCATGCGGAGGCGGAGTTGACGGCGAGCCAGGAGCTGCTGCGCGTCTTCGTGCAGCATGCGCCGGCGGCGCTGGCGATGTTCGACCGGGAGATGTGCTACCTGGCTGTGAGCCGGCGTTATCTGGACGACTACGGGCTGCAGGGGCAGCGCGTGATCGGGCGGTCGCACTATGAGCTGTTTCCGGATTTGCCGGAGAAGTTTCTGGAGTCGCACAGGCGGGGGTTGGCGGGCGAGGCGATGCGCTCGGATGCGGACCTGTTTGAGCGCGCCGACGGGACGGTCCAGTGGATCCGCTGGGACCTGCTGCCGTGGCGGACGGCGACAGGCCAGGTGGGCGGCATTGTGCTGTTCGCCGACAACATTACAGCGATGAAGGCCAAGGACGAGAAGCTGCACCTGGCGGCGGAGGTCTTCTCGCAGGCCTCGGAGGGGATTTTGATCACCGACGCGAAGGGCTCGATCCTGGACGTGAACGAGGCGTTCACGCGGATTACGGGCTACACGCGCGAGGAGATTTTGGGTGAGAATCCGCGCATTTTGAATTCGGGGCGGCAGGGCCGGGATTTCTACAAGGAGATGTGGCGGACGCTGGGTGAGGCGGGCCACTGGTCGGGCGAGATCTGGAACCGGGCCAAGGATGGGCACCTGATCGCGGAGATGCTGTCGATCAACGCGGTGCGGGACGAGATGGGCCGGCTGCGGCATTATGTGGCGCTTTTCTCCGACATCACCGTTGCGAAGGAGCAGGAGCGGAAACTGGCACGGGTGGCGCACTATGACGTGCTGACGGGGCTGCCGAACCGGGTGCTGCTGGCCGACCGGATGTTCCAGGCTATGGCGCAGTCCAACCGGCGTGGGCGTCCGCTGGCGGTGGCGTGCATGGATCTGGACAATTTCCGGGCGATCAACGAGCAGCATGGGCACGAGGTGGGCGACAAGCTGCTGCAGGCGGTGACGGCGCGGATCAAGGGGGTGCTGCGCGAGGGCGACACGCTGGCGCGGCTGGGCGGCGACGAGTTCGCGCTGATGCTGACGGACCTGGACGGCACGGAAGACTCCAGTGCGGTGATGGACCGGGCGATGGAGCGGCTGGCGGAGCCGGTGCAACTGGGCGAGCTGACGCTGCGGGTGTCGGCGAGCCTGGGCGTGACGGTGTATCCGCAGCCGGGCGATGTGGACGCGGACCAGCTTTTGCGGCAGGCCGACCAGGCGATGTACCAGGCGAAGGTGGAAGGCAAGAACCGGGTGCATGTGTTTGACCCGCGGGAAGACCGGAGCGTGCGGGGGCACCACGAGGACATTGGGCGGATTCGGCGCGCACTCGAAGAGAACGAGTTTGAACTCTACTACCAGCCAAAGGTGAACATGAACACGGGCGAGGTGGTGGGAGCCGAGGCGCTGCTGCGGTGGCGGCATCCGGATGTGGGCATTCTGCCGCCGGCGCAGTTCCTGCCGGTGGTGGAGGGGCATCCGGTGGCTGTGGAGATCGGGGAGTGGGTGATCGAGACCGCGCTGACGCAGATGGAACGCTGGCGCGCGGAGGGGCTGGAGATTCCAGTGAGCGTGAACCTGGATGCGCAGCACCTGCAGATGCCGGATTTTGCCGACCGGCTGGCGAAGCTACTGGCGAAACATCCGAAGACGCCGCCTGCAAACCTGGAGCTGGAGGTGCTGGAGACGAGCGCTCTGGGAGATGTGGTGCAGGTGTCGGAGGTGATGCGACAGTGCGCGCGGATGGGCGTCTCCTTTGCGCTGGACGACTTCGGGACGGGGTATTCGTCGCTCTCCTACCTGAAGCGGCTGCCGGTAAACGTGCTGAAGATCGATCGCTCATTTGTGCACGACATGCTGGACAACCCGGAGTACCTGACGCTGCTGGAGGGCGTGCTGGGACTGGCGTCGGCCTTCCGGCGGCGGACGGTGGCCGAGGGCGTGGAGACGTTGGAGCACGGGCTGATGCTGCTGCGGCTGGGCTGCCAGCACGCGCAGGGATACGGAATTGCGCGGCCCATGCCGGCCGGGGACGTGGCGAAGTGGGTGAAGACCTGGCGGGCGCCGCGCGAGTGGACGCAGGCCAAGGCGGTTGCGCCGGAACACTGGCCGGTGCTGCACGCAGGCGTGGAACACCGGGCGTGGGTCCAGGAGATCGAAGAGTTTTTGCGCGGGCAGCGGCAGCCGGCGCCGGTGCAGTCGGCCGAGGAGTGTGGGCTTGGCACATGGCTGAGGGGTGCCCTGCACAACGGGCGCGCAGGCGACGCGACCCTGCAGGACCTGGACCGGCTGCATGTGCGAATGCACGGCATGGCCGACAAGCTGATGGACTGCTCGCAGCCGGAGGCGCAGGGCACCGCGCTGGAGGGTCTGGACGAGCTGCGCACCATGCGCGACCACCTGCTGGAACGGCTGAGCGAGCTGGTGGAAAGGCTCTGAACGAGCGTGTGCGGGCAGAGTGCGTTGAAGGGTGGAGCAAAATTAGAATATTCAGGTGGGCAATGCGGGCGGGAAGCATGGAGCCGACGGTCAGACTTGAACTGACGACCTGCTGATTACGAATCAGCTGCTCTACCAGCTGAGCTACGTCGGCGTGCTCCTCCAAGATTGTATCGTTGCTCCCGACTCCGGTAAAGTTGGGGCTCGCCGACAGCGGCTGGAGCCGATTCCACTGAGAATATTTGCAAAGAAGTGAAGCGCGCGGGGCTGACGGCGCGCGGCACGTCTATACTGCGGCGTATGCAAACGGATCCGAGCAGAGACTGGCAGTCGCTGAGCGAACTCTACCGCGGGAAATCCGAGGGAGAATTGTGCCAACTGGCCGAGGACTACGGCGACCTGACCGAAGTGGCGCAGGCGGTGCTGCGCGGTGAGATGAAGACGCGCGGACTGGGTGATCCGGCAGCGCCGAAGAGGCCGGAGCGGCGGCCGAAGAGAAGCGCGGGGACGAACGACGGCGAGGATGCGGACGCCGAGAAGGACGCGGCGCGCGAGTACACGTGGAAGACGCCGCTGTGTGCGTGTGCTTCGATGCAACAGGCGAAACAGATTGCGGAGGTGCTGCGGCGCGCGGAGATTGAGAGCTGGATTGAGGGCGGAGTGAATCCGTGGGATGCGGGCAGTCTCCGCGTGGTGGTGGCGGCTGACGAGCTGGATCACGCACGCGAGCTGCTGGGCGGGCCCGTTCCGCAGGATGTTGTGGAGGAGGCATCGATGGAGACGCCGGTGTATGTGGCGCCCGTGTGTCCGGCGTGCGGCGCGGAGGATCCGGTGCTGCAAGGAGTGGAGCCGGTGAACACGTGGCTGTGTGAGGCGTGCGGCAAGGAGTGGAGCGAAGGCGCGGAAGGCGTGGCCGCGGGGAGCGAAGAAGGGCAATCCTGAAGCAGAACGCAGAACAAAGGACGCAGAGACGGAAAAGGCCGCCCGGCAAATGGGCGGCCCTTTCCTTAGGGAGAATAGTTCCAACGGAGGCAAAACCATCAGAACTTTCTGGCTGCATAGTAGGTGGAGGGGGCCGGAGTGTCAAGACCAAATCGGCAGGGAAATAAAAGATTTGAGATGAACAAGTTACGAGAAAGTAGAGGGGTTAGAGCAGAGCTACAGTTTCGCTGTTTGTTCGATTTTAAGAGAGGTGAAAACCCGGCCTTTTCCCCGTGTTTTTCCCGGTTTTCCTCCGTTTTTCCACAGGATGGCGTGAGCCAGTGATGGAATGGATGCGGCCGAGGCAAAGATTGTGGAGGGGATGGAAAATCGATTGCGGAAATGGGACGGAGCCTACCTGGGAAGGTTCAGGCGGATGAACTCTGCATCGTAGACGGAGGAGGCGGGCTTTCCGCGGGCGACGCGGTAGAGGGCGCGGCCGCCGCCGAGGAATAAGCCGAGAAGAATGGCGGCGAAGGACCCGATAAGCACGAGGGTGGCGATGCCGATGAGCAGGCGGCTGGTTTTGGCCACCTGGGATTCACCGCCCTGGGGGATGGAGACGAGGTTTTCGTTGAAATAGACGGACTCAAGGAGGCGATGGCTTTCGTCGGGGATGGCGTCTCCGCTGACGAGGACGACGAGCAGGCCGCTGCGGCGTATTTCGAGCGAGGCCTGGTCGGAGTCGACCAGAGGCTTGGGGAAGGGCGGCTGGGCGTGCGCGCCGGCCTTGATGTAATCGCGAATGCGACCTTCCTCCGCGATGGCGAGCTGGGGCGTGGGGTACTCGATGATGGTGAGCGTGGCCGGGCCGGAGGTGAGCGAGTAGTTGGCGGTGACGGCCTCGGCGTCGGTGTCAAATCCCACGAGCTGGGGCGGGAGAACGCCGCCGGAACCCACGTAGCCGGCGGGACCGAGCGCGTAGTGAGCGGTCTGTTTGTCGAGCGAAGCCTGCGGCAGGAAAGAGAGAACAGGCGGCGCGACGGCGCGATTGCCGAGGGTCTGGGGAAGCCGGGCGGCGATGTCGCGCAGCTCGGAAGCGGACATGGGACCGACGTGAGAGAACTGGGCGTCGACGACGGTGGTTCCCTTCCAGAAGAGGACGTGGTTCTTGTCCGACGCCGCGCCGGAACCGATTTCCTCCGGTGCCCAGTGGTTGGGCCGGTAAAAGGTATACGCGCCGTAAGAGCCTGAAACATCCTGGAAGCGAAGAGCGCGGAGGGTGAGGGTTTCGCCGTCGCGCCGGTAGGAGACCTGCGCGCCGTAGAGGAAGTCGTATTCCTTGAGGACTCCGGCGTGCGCAGGGTCTGCGGCGGCGAGGTCAAGCAGGGTCTGCGCCGGTTCGGAGGCGACCCAGCCGTCAAAGAGCGAAGGAAGGAGGTTGCGGGCCTTTACGGCGGGCGGAATGGGGACTTCGACGGTGGTGGCCTTGGGCGCGGGAATGGCTTTGGGCGCGGATTTGGAAGCGGGAGCCGATTGCGCGGGCGCAGCGGCCGCGGCCAGCAGGGCCAGAGAGGCGAGAATGATGATCGGGCGCATGCGAGAAACTCCCTAGACAAGGGTACAACGCCGCGGAGCGGCGGTGCAGGCACGGCCGAGAGGTCCACGAAGAGTTGGACACGGGCGAAGGGGAAAAGGTTCCCGTGGCTAAATGGCCGCAGGTGGAGCGGGCTCGTCGGCTTCAGCCGGCGGCGGAGTGGGGCCGGCTTCGACGGGCGGCGGCGGGGGCTGGAAGGGCTTTGTTTCGGCCGGGTTGAGCAGATCGCCGAGGGCCTGGTAGCGGCCACCGTAGAAGATGAGGGCGAAGTTGCGGATCCATGTGGCGAGGGGGCCACCAAGGCAGATGGAAACGAAAATGGCGACGGCGACGGCAAGGATGGCGAGCGGCAGCAGGACGAGCGCGGCAAGGATAGCTCCGCCGAGTGAGCCGGCGCGGACAACGGCTTCCATGGATGCGAGGGGAACGGCGACGAGAGCCGAGAGAATTGCGCCGAGGATGGCAGCGACGATGCTGAGGGCCATGAAGCCGATGATGGGCAGGATGAAGCGTTCGCCCAGATAGGTGGTGAAGACACTGGGCTCAGAAGTGGCGCGGGAAAGGAACTGCTCCCATGCCTGGACGACGGAGAGATTCTCAAGCGCCATGTGAGGCACCAGGAAGTCGTGGAGGATGGTGTCTGCAAACCAGATGATTGCGTAGAGGAAGAGGAATGTGAAGAAGCTCGAGAAAACGAAAGAGAGCGCGGCAGCGAAGTCGTTAAAGCCGTTGGGACCGGATTGCGCCCTGAGCGCGAGATAGTGGTTGAACAGCGGATAGAGAACGGAACCCGCAAGCAGGGCAAAGACGGCCCAGATGGCGAGCGAAACCTCAAAGAGGCGCATGGACTGTTGCGCATAAAGGGCCCAGCCGGGGCGGATTTCGCTGCTGTTGCGGGTGAGGCAGTAAAAGAAGGCGAAGCGGAGGCGGGTGACGAGGTAGAGAGCGAAGACCGCGATGGGAAGGCCGAGGACGAAGAGGAGGCCGATGAGCCAGAGCCAGTGGGAGAAGAAGTCGGCGGGCGTGGAGGCGGATGCCGCGGGCGCGGCATGCGCGGCGTGGCCCACGGTGTAGCGGAGCCGGATGGAGACACCTTCAGTGAGTGCCGCGACGAGCGACAGCTTGAGGAAAGTGAGCCAGCGGAAGCGGTCAAAGAGAAATTTGCGCGTGCGATCGATGGCGGGCATGATCGCCTGCGAGGCGGAGAGAGCCGTCATACAGTGCAAGCTCCGAAGTTGGCCTAGGGTAGCACAAGACCGGCTGGAAGTGGCGGAGTTATTTGTGGTTGGCCGTTACGTACGTGGCCAGCCCGGCGCCTGGAAAGTGGAGACGGCGCGATGAAGAAGTGCCGAATTCGCCGGTCCCACACTTGAACCGGCGCGGGGCGATTGGCCCCCGCCAAAACGCGCGTGGACAGCGAAAGGGATGCGGATGAAACGCCACGCGGTCGCCTTTCAGGCCGGTTGGGATGGTGCGAAGTTCGGCGATGGCGAGGTCGGAGGGTCGAGCAGATTTCCCAGAGTCTGGTAGCGGCCGCCGTAGAAGAGTAGAGCGTACTCACGAATGGCGGTGCAGACAGGTCCCGCCACGCAGATGCTGGCCAAAAGTACGACTCCGAACGCGAGGATACCGAAGAAGACCTCGAAAACGATCGCGATGACGGAGGAAGCGCCGGTTGCTCCCGCGAGTGCGCTGTGGATGCCAAATCCGAACATGGCCGTGGCTCCGACGGCGAAGAATCCCGGGATCATGAGCAAGAGGAACAAACCGATGAATGCGATGGTGGGCAGAAGGACCCGCAAAAGCGTGTAGACAAAGAACTGGCGTTTTTCTGCGGTGAGGCGAGCCCACACCTGCGCCCACGCCTGGCCGGCGGTTGCGTTGTCGAGCGCGAAATGGGGCAGCATCCAGTCGCGCAACACCACGTCGCTCAGGAAGCCGGCCAAGACAAGCAGAAGGACGATGGGAATCATTGGCAGAACCAGAGCGAGCACCTGCAGAAGGTTGGGGTGGCCGCCGGGCGCTAACTGGCGAATCAGGTGAAAGAGTCCGGCCGCGAACGGAAGGAGCATCCCCGCCGCCAGGAGCAGAAAACAAATTCCAACCAACACGCTGAACCAGAAGAAGCGCGTCGCCTGATCGCGATAGAGCCGCCAGCCGGGGCGAATGTAGCGGTTGTCATGGACCAGGCAATGGAAGTAGGCGAAGCGCAGCCGCGTGACCAGGTAGAAGATGACGAGGGCAACCACAATGGCGACAAGCACGCCCACCACGATCAGTGCGATCAAGCCGGGAGAGAGATAGAAGCTCGAGGTGACTGAGGGCGCATTGCGTGTGGGATGACCGCCATGCCCGGAGGACGAGTGGGAGTTCGTGAAGCCCTCCGTAATCATGGCGACGAGTCCGAGCTTGAGATAGGTTCCCCAGCGAAACGGCCGGAAGAGGAAGTCCCGGGTGCGTGCAATGGCGGGGGAGATGGCGTCTGGGGCAGAGAGGGCGTGCATAGGAGACCTTTCCGGGGAACGTAAGCTTAACCCAGAACTACGCTAAAGCCCAGCGCGGAGTTCCCCGGCCAAATGCGGCGTTGCGTCCCACCAGGCGTCGAATACGGCGAGGGCGCGCTCGCATTGGAGGCGGTGGCGCTCCTTCTTGTCGCGGATGCGGCGGCGGGTCTCCTCGTCGACAATATCTGGGTCGAGCGGCTCGAGCAGGTCAAAGGTGATGTTGGCGGGTTGGAAGTGTTTGGGGTCGGCGTGGGTGATGTAGTGGACGAGCGAGCCGAGGGCCGTGGCGCGGGGCACGGGGATGGGTTCCTGACCGCGGACGATGGCAGCGGCGTAAAGGCCGGCGAGCAGTCCGGTGGCGATGGATTCGGTATAGCCCTCGACGCCGGAGAGCTGCCCGGCAAAAAGAACCGTGGGTTCTTTTTTCAGCCGAAGCGTTTCATCCAGCAAGACAGGCGCGCAGATGTAGGTGTTGCGGTGGATCTGGCCGTAGCGGAGGAAGTGCGCATTTTCGAGGCCGGGGATGAGGCGCAGCACGCGTGCCTGGTCGCCCCACTTGAGGTGGTTCTGGAAGCCGACCAGGTTGTAACTGGAGGCGCGCAGGTTTTCCTTGCGGAGCTGGACAACGGCCCAGGGGTTTTTGCCGGTGCGCGGGTCGCGCAGGCCCACGGGTTTCATGGGTCCGAAGCGGAGAGTGTCGCGGCCTCGGCGGGCGAGGACCTCGATGGGCAGGCAGCCCTCGAAGTACCGGGGTCCCCATTTGCCCGAATCTGGCGAATGGGGTGGGAAGTAGTCGAGCTTTTCCCATTCTTTCGATTCGGCGGGCTCGGCGGCGAGCAGGGCATCAAGAAAGCGGTCGTACTCCTCGCGATCCATGGGGCAGTTGATGTAGTCGGCGGTGCCCTTGTCCCAGCGCGCGGCGAAGTAGACGCGGTCCATGTCGATGGTGTCGGCGTCGACGATGGGCGAGATGGAGTCGTAGAAGGCGAGGTGTTCCGAGCCGGTGAGGCGCTGAATCGCGGCGCTGAGGGGCGCGGAGGTGAGCGGGCCGGTGGCGAGAATGGTCAAACGCTCGGCGGAATCGAGCGTGGTGACCTCTTCGCGGAAGACGCGAATGGAGGGTTCGTCGGCGATGGCCTGGGCGATGCGGCGCGAGAACTCGACACGGTCGACCGCGAGGGCGTGGCCGGCCGGCACGGCGGTTTCGTCGGCAAGGCGCAGAAGGGGGGAACCGGCTCGACGCATTTCCTGCTTCAGCAGCCATGGCGCGGTGTTGGGCGATTCACTTTTGAGCGAGTTGGAGCAGACGAGTTCGCCGAAGTCGGTGGTCTGGTGGGCCGGGGTGAGGCGGGGCTTGCCGTCGACCATGGCGCGCATTTCGTAGAGATCGACCTGGCAGCCGAGGCGGGCGGCGGTGAGCGCGGCTTCAGGACCGGCGAGTCCGCCGCCGATGACTCTGACCATCTGCGGTGGGGCAGCCGCCTTCGGCGCGGCTTCGGAGCTGTTGTGGCGTAGGTTCATTCCTTCTGTTCCCCGGCTGCTGGGGGCAATGCGGGTTCAACGGGCTCGACGGCCAGGCGTTCAAGAGCATCGCCGGAGATGCGGACGTTGCGCCATTCGTCGAGGAATTCGGCGCCCATGGCGCGGTAGAAGTCGATTGCGGGCGTGTTCCAGTCGAGGACCTCCCATTGCAGGCGCAGGCAGCCGTGCTCGAGTGCGGCGGCGGCGACGCGCTGCAGCAGGGCCTTGCCGATGCCGCGACCACGGGACTCGGGGAGGACGAAGATGTCTTCAAGATAGAGGCCGGGACGGCCCAGCCAGGTGGAGTAATTGAAGAAATAGAGGGCGAATCCGGCGGGCGCGCCGTCCCAGTGGGCCATGAGGCAGGAGAAGTAGGGATGGGGTCCGAAGCCGTGGAGGAGGATGTCCTGCTCGGTGGCAGAGACGGCGTCGGGCTCGCGCTCGTAGGTGGCGAGCGCGCGGACGAAGGCGAGAATCTGCGGGACGTCGGCAGGGACGGCCGGCCGGATGGTGAGGGCCATGGCCTTATTGTAGGGTGGCGTTGGCCGTGACGGGCGCGCTTGTGCTGGAAGCGGGGTTGGATTTACCTTTGGTGCTGCCGGAGAAGTTGCGACGCCGCGCGGGGTTTGAGCGCGCAAGCTGCTTCCAGGTGGAACGGGCCGTGCGCGGGTTTGAACAACCAGCGGCACAAGGCCGAAGGCAAGATGCGCCGCGCAGCACGGCGTGCGGCGGGCAGAAGCGCCGCGCACGAAGCGGCCGCGATGGAATTTGACGGAGCCGCGGAGCCCAGAGCGCCGCGAGAGTTCCCAAGGAGAAGACGATGATACGGAAGCTATCGCTGTGGGTGGGTGTGCTGGCGTTCACTCTCACACCGGTGTTCGGGCAGCAGAGTGCGGCGCCGACGGGCAAAATTCACGGGACGGTGACGAACCCCGTGGGCACACCGGAGCCGGCCGGCAACGTGAGTCTTTCAACAGACGGCGGCCACACGAACAAGTACACGTTTCCTGTGGGCAAAGACGGCACTTACCATGGCGAGGCCGCTCCGGGCACCTATATGGCGGTCTTTCGGGAGCCGACGACGCCGCAGGACAAGATGATCGACTCGTTCGACAACGTGAAGATTGTGGCGGGCCAGGACATTACGCAGGACTTCGACATGACGCGGCAGGCCTACATCAACAAGCTGCCGGAGGCGGAGCAAAAACAACTGGTGGAGTTGCGCAAGCACAACTCCGAGGCGCTGAAGACGAATGAGGTCATCAAGCAGCTGAATGCAGATTTGAAGAAGGTCTCGGCGGATTTGAAGACGGCCGACGGCGCGCGGGCAGCCGCCGTCCAGCAGCTTGGCGCGTCGGCGACCAAGGCCGCCGTGGACGCCAAGGAAACGGAGCTCAAGAGCGCGCAGTACACGGACATTCAAACGATGATGTCAAAAGATACGCAGGAACGGCCGCAGGAGTCAGTGCTGTGGGCCTACCTGGGGCAGGCGCAGTCGGGCCTGAAGGAGTATGACCAGGCGGAGATCTCGTTCAAGAAGGCGCTGGAGGTGGACGCGGCGGGGAAGAAACCGCGGCCCGACGTTGTGGCGATGTCGCATGCCGGTCTGGGCGAGATTTACGCGCGGACGGGCAAGGTGCCCGAGGCCGACTCAGAATACGCCGAGGCGGGGAAGGCAGACCCGTCCAAGGCCGGCTTCTACCTCAGGAACGAAACGATCATCTTCTTCCAGGTAGGCAACGGAGACGCGCAGGTGGCGGCGGCCGACCGGGCGATCCAGACAAGTCCGAATGACGCGCTGCTCTACTACCTGAAGGGACAGGGCCTGGTGCAGAAGGCCACCTTCGATGCGAAAACGCAAAAGATCGAGCTGCCGCCGGGCTGCCAGGAAGCGTATGAGAAGTATCTTGAGCTGGCGCCGGACGGGCCCTATGCCAACGACGTGAAAGGGATTCTGCAGCAGGCGGGGCAGAAGGTGCAAACCACCTTCAAGGCGAAGAAGCACCGGTAAACGCAAAACAGGCAAAGCACGCGAGGGCGCTCCCCAAATGGGAGCGCCTTTTTCGCGCGCGTTCCGGTTTGGCGAAGGCGTGGACAAGAGACGGCTACAATGCGGGCATGAGCAAAGCCGGAAAAAGCAAAGCCGGGAAAAGCAACGCCGGGAAAAGCAAAGCCGGGAAAAGCACTGGGAAGGAAGTGCTGTTGAGCTTTGAGGAAGCGGCGGCGCTGGTGGCAGCGTGGGCCGCGGAACAGGCCGCCGAGCCGGCCACGGAGCGGGTTGAACTGACGAGCTTGCAGGCGCGCGTGCTGGCCGAGCCGCTGAAGGCCGACGCGGATCAGCCGCCCTTTGCGCGGTCGACGCGGGACGGCTATGCCTGCCGGGCCGCGCAGGCCAACAAGGGTGCGTGGTTGAAGCTGGCGGGTTCGACCCATGCGGGCCAAAGCCCCGGAGGTCCGCTGCCGGCGGGCGCGGCATGGGAGATTATGACCGGCGCGGCGGTTCCCAAGGGCGCCGATGCTGTGGCGATGCTGGAGCATGTGGAGCGCGCGGGCGAGCGGGTTCGGCTGGAGAAATCGCGCGGGCTGGAGGCAGGCGAAAACGTGGTGGCGCGGGGGGCGCAGGCGCGGGCCGGAGCTGTGCTGCTGGAACCGGGGACAGCGATGGGCGCGGCGCAGATTGCGCTGGCGGCGGCATGCGGGATGGGCACGGCCCAGGTGTATCGGCGTCCGCGTGTGGCGATTCTGACCACCGGAGATGAGCTGGTGGCAGTGGACGCAAAGCCGGGACCGGGACAGATTCGAAATTCCAATGCGCCCATGCTGGCAGCGATGGTGCGCGCGGCGGGCGGCGAGCCGTGGGTGCTGCCGCGGGCGGCGGACACGGCGGCGGCGCTCGACCGTGCGCTGGAGGGTGTGCTGGCGGGGCCGGCCGGGGTGCGCATGCTGCTGGTTTCGGGCGGAGTTTCGGCGGGCAAGTTCGACCTTGTGGAGCCGGCGCTGAAGCGGCATGGAGCGAAGTTTCATTTCACGGGAGTGCGGATGCAGCCGGGCAGGCCGCTGGTCTTCGGTGAGCTTCCGAGCGAGGAGCCGGATGGGGTGGCGTTTTTCGGGCTGCCGGGGAATCCGGTCTCGTCGGCGGTGACGTTTCTGCTTTTCGGCGCGACGGTGCTGGGCGCGCTGGCCGGCCGCCGCGAAGCCGGGCCGCGGTTCGCAATGGCGCGGCTGACCGAAGCAGTGAAGACGAAGCCGGGACTGACGCGATTTCTGCCGGCGCTGTGGAACTGGAATCCGGCGGGTGGCGGCGAGCCGGAGGTGAAGCCGGTACACTGGCACGGGTCGGGCGATCAGGCGGCCCTGGCGCGGTCAAACTGCTTTGTGGTGACGCCCGAAACGGCAGACGGATTGAAGGCGGCCGCGATGGTCCGGATTCTGCTGGCGTGAGGAGAGCGATGGCGAAGCAGGCGAAGGGAAAGCTCTTGCATTTTGACGAGAAGGGCCAGGCGCGCATGGTGGACGTGAGCGCGAAGGCCGAAACACGGCGGACGGCGCGGGCGACGGCGTTCGTCGAGCTTTCCAACGCGGTGCTGGCGGCGCTGCCCCGGAATCCGAAGGGCGATCCGCTGGAGGTGGCGCGGATTGCTGGGATTCAGGCGGCGAAGCGAACGTCAGAGCTGATTCCGATGTGCCATCCGCTGGGGCTGACGCATGCTGATGTGCGGGCTGAAGTGGCCAAGGGCGGAGTGCGCATTACGGCAACGGCGGCGACCACCGGGCCGACGGGCGTGGAGATGGAGGCGCTGACGGCTGCGGCCGTGGCAGCGCTGACGGTTTACGACATGACCAAGGCGCTGGACAAGGGGATTGTGATTCGCGAAGTGCGGCTGGAGCGGAAGACCGGCGGCAAGAGCGGGGATTGGGCGAGGAAGAAGTAACTGCTGAGCGAGCGAACACTGCTTGTCATTTGCGGTTATTGGGACCAGAATCGGTGTATGGACGCTGCGGTGCGCATCTTCGAGAGCCAGAAGGCAATGAAGGCCGACGAGTACCGGTATTGGCAAAGCCGGCCTGCGCAGGAACGCATGGAGGCGGTGTCCAGCATGACTCGTGCAGCCTATGCACTGAAGGAACCGCCGGCGGATGTTCGACGCTTTCAAAGCGTTGTTGTCTGCCTTCAACGCCCACAACGTTAAATACCTGATCGTTGGCGGCTACGCGGTGTCTCTCTATGCGCAGCCGCGGGCGACCAAGGATTCGGATGTGTGGATCAAGGCCGACCCCGGCAATGCGCACGCCATCTATCACGCGCTGGCCAGCTTTGGTGCGCCGCTGACGGGCGTGAGTGAGTCAGACTTTGCAGATCCGCGAAAGTTTATTCGCTTCGGCACCGCACCGATTGCCGTCGACATCCTGCCGGGCATCGATGGTGTGGGGTTTGACGCCGCATGGGGACGGCGCGAAGAAGTGCTGATCGACCCGGCGCGAAACCTGCGCGCATTCTTTATTTCCAAAGAGGACCTGATCGCGGCGAAACTTGCTGCGGGCCGAATGCGCGATCTGGCGGATGTGGAGGAGATTCGGCAGGCAGAGGCCGAGCAAGCCGACGGCGAGTAGAGAGAGATACCGGAAATCAGGCAGAGGTAAGCGGCCTCTGGTGGTTCAGAGACCGCTTGAACGCTGGTGCCTACTTGGGCATTGGTACGCTGCTGGGCGGCGGGCCGCCGTGATCGTGATCGTGGTCATGGTCATGGTCGGGCGGAGGAACGAAGGGCGGCGGGTCAGCCTGGCCGCGGTGGCAGGTGCCGCAGGTGACGGGCATGTCGGAGTTGGGCACCTTGCTGACGTATTCGGTGTTGATCTCGGTGACCATCTTGTACATGAGGCGCGCGGTGCGCTTCTCCGGCTTGGAGTCGGCGGCGAAGTCCAGCCGCGGGTGGCCGTGCCAGCTTGGATGCTCGGTATCGACCGCGTGGCAGTGCGCGCAGTTGGTGCCCAGGGCTGCTGCCCAGTGGTGCATGATTTCGTGGACCTGCTCGGTGGTGAGGTCTTTGGGCAGTACCTGAAGATTTTTGGGCGGAGGCATGGGCGGCATGTGATGCGGGGCGTCGGCGGCCGGCGCAACGGGTGCCTGGGCCAGGGCGGTGAAGGCAAGAAAGGCGGAGAGCGCCAGAGCGGCAACGACGGGCACAACCGATTTGAGTTTCAAGCGGGGACTTCCTTTTCGGGTGGGATGACCTCTAATAGGATATGACGGCGAATCAGGCGAGAAGGACGATCCGGCCGGAGAAATTTCTTGGTCCGGAGAGGCAGGGGTGGCCGGGCAGGGCAAAGCGGAGGGGCCGGTCGACGGCGTGACGGATGCCGATGCGCGCGGTGATGAGGACGCGGGAGACGGAAAAGCCGTCGTCGCGGAGCTGGAGCGGCGAGGCGGGGTCGAGCAGGTCCAGGCCGTTGTGCTGCATGCGGGTGAGGCCCAAGGCCTGGCAGAGCCGGCCAGGACCGGAGGTGAGCTGGCGGGCCGGAACGCCCTTTTGCGTTGCGGGGTAAAGGCCGCGATTGGCGGCCATTTGGTCGAGGCCGAGAACAGGCTCAAGGGCGCGCAGCAGGACGCAGCCGGCCAGGCCCTCGATTTCGCAGCTCACGTTCATGCAGAAATAGCGGCCGTAGATGGCGTAGACATACGCGTGCGCGGCGGGGCCAAAGAGGACGCGGTTGCGCGGGGTGGGGCCGCAGTGGGAATGGGCGGCGGGGTCGGGCGGCCGGTTGTGCGGGCCAAGGTAGGCCTCGGTTTCGACAATGCGGCCGGCGAGCAGGGGCGCGCCGGGGTTGGGCGTGTGGATGAGCAGCTTGCCCAGCAGGCGCGGAGCGACAAAACCCGGCGCGGGGTGGAAAAAGGCGCGCGGCAGGCGGCGGCCGGCAATGGGCACAGCCGCAGCGGACGGGCTTACTTGTGCGACTGGTTCCATTCCTTGATGTTGGCCAGCACCTCTTCGGCGTGGCCCTCGGGCGTAACCTTAGGGAAGATGTGCAGCAGGGTCTGGTCCGGGCCGATGAGGAAGGTGGTGCGCTCAATGCCCCAGACTTTCTTGCCATACATGTTCTTTTCCTTCAGGACTCCAAACTGATTGCAGACTTTCTCGTCTACATCAGCAAGGAGTGTGTAAGGCAGGTTGTACTTCTCGCGGAATTTGGCCTGAGCCTTGGGCGTGTCGCGGGAGATGCCAAGCACGACCGCGCCGGCGGCCTGGAGTTTCTTGAAGGTGTCGCGAAAGCCGCAGGCCTCAATGGTGCAGCCGGGAGTGTCGGCTCTGGGGTAAAAGAAGAGTACGACCGGCTTGCCGGCGTAGTCGGAGAGGCTGACGGACTTCTCCTCGTCGGTGAGGAGGGTGAAGTTGGCGACCTTTTTGTGGAGTTCCATGGGGAAAATCCTCGCAGGATGGTGGAATTGAGCACCCGCAAGCATTATTTCCGAGCCGGGCATGGGCTGTCATGGCCGGGGCGATCGTGGCAGGCCCTTTCAGGCCGCAGCCGGGGCGCGGTCTGGGCGGGGTGCGCGCTTCTGGGCACGATTTTGGGTTTGGGCGCGGCGGCGTTCGGGCAGTATCCGGGGCAGGTGCAGACCAAGCCGATTGCGCCGGTGCTGCGGGCCGTGGCGGTGCTGGAGTGGACGGGCGCAATGGGCAAGCCGACGTTCAGCCGGCTGGTGCCCATCACGATCTTTGACGGGCAGACGCTCCAGGACGGAGGAATCTATCTGGCACGGCCGGCGCCGCTGGGGCTGGACAGCGGAACGGAGTACATCCTCGAGAATAATGGCCTGCGGGTGGGGCTGTTTGACGTGGACACGGCGGGCGAGCAGCAGGGCACGTGGATGGGTTTTGGGAAGTGGAAGCCGATGCCGCACGTGAAGCCTACCCGGCCGAATCCGGAGCTGGCGAAGGTGGATTTCGTCGATGAAAGCAGTGACAAGCCGATCCTGCACAGGAAGCATCACCCGGGCGAGACCCAAAGCAGCGGGAGCAAGAGCGGCGGGAACAAGAGCGGCGGAAACGCAGGCGGGGCTCCGGCGGGCCCGGCGCCCGCGCCGGATTCCGACCGGCCGGTGCTGCACCGGACGAGCCAGAGCGGCGATGCATCCGGCGAGCAGGGATCGGCGGCTGGCCCCGCTCCAGCGCCTGACCCGGACCGGCCTACGCTGACCGAGCCAAAAAAGCACAAGAAAGCGACGACGAACGATGTGGCTTACGTCTCCGATTTGCCGGACATCACCGATCCGGGGCGTCCGCGGCTGCTGCGGGGCAAGCCGGCGGGCGAGGACACGGTGGAAACGCCGGAGCTGAAGGGCCTGCCGCCGGAGGTGCACCAGGCGGTGGCGGTCTCTGACGCCGAGAGCCGGCCCGAGCATGTGTGGAGCTATCGCTGGGCGAATGCGGGCGACGAGATGAAGATGAAATCGGAGCTGGAGGCGATTGCGCGGGATGCGCTGGGGCTGACGCTGCCGCCTCCCAAGCCGGAGCCGAAGACGAAGAAGGGCCGCAGGCGCGCGAGGCCCGCCGTGCAGCAGTTGACGCTGCCCGCGGCGCTTCATGACGAGCAGTTTCGGGTCTTTGAACTGGCGTACGGTTCGGGGGCAACGATGGTGTTTTCGGCCGATACGGGCGGGCCTCTGAAGGACGAAAAGTTCGTGACGCTGATTGGGCAGCCGGACCTCTACGGCAACGTGGCGATCTTGAAGAAGCACGTGAGCGACGGGGCACACCTGGACGATTCGCCGCGGATGCGGCTGGTGGATGCCGTGGATGCGATGGCGGACAATCGCGGGGAGCTGCTGTTCGAGCTGCAGGGAGCTTCAGGGCGGCAGTTTGTCCTGTATCGCGTGCTGCACGGGCAGGTAGAGAAGCTGTTTACGAGCGCGGCGGAGTGGTTTGGCCGGGGCGCGGACGGGGCTGGACCGGAGGGACCGGGGTCGGACGACTAGGCCCTCCAGGGGGGTCCGAATCGGGACCAGGAACCGGGTTGTGAACTTATGTACTGAAAATGCGCAGGTTTGACCCAACTCCTGGGCCTTTACAGCAAACTCTCCTATACAATTAAGTGTAGAGAATCGAAAAGGAAAGCGAGAGTGGGGCTGTATGCCACTCTTTGAGGAAAGTACCGCGCATGGCGTCTGTCCTAACTGCACCCCCAATTGAAACGACACCCACTGAAACCACCCAGGAAGCGAAGCAAGCACACGGCGCGCCGCTCCCCACGAAACACGAGGAGCCGGCACGCGAGCTGGTGCGCATGGGCCGCGCGGCCACTGTGGGCGAAGGGGTGAACTGGGTGACGATGGGTGCGATGAGCGCCTTCCATGTCGGCGCGCTGGCGGCGCTGTTCCTGTTCAGCTGGCAGCGGCTGGCGGTGATGGCGGCGCTGTATGTTCTGGCCATCAACGTGGGTATCGGGATGTGCTATCACCGGCTGCTGACGCACCGGGGCTACCAGACGCCGAAGTGGGTGGAGTACCTGATGAGCATTTGTGCCACGCTGGCGCTGGAAGGCGGGCCGATCTTCTGGGTCTCGACGCACCGGGTGCATCACCAGTTGAGCGACCATGAAGGCGATCCGCACACGCCGCGGGAAGGCGGATGGTGGGCGCACGCGGGCTGGCTTCTTTTCGGCGAGGCGCTGCACTCAAAGACTGAGGTGTTGGCCAGCCGCTACTCGCCGGACCTGGGCAAGGATCGCTTTCACGTATGGCTGAGCAAGTATCACTGGGTGCCGATTACGGCGAGCGGCGTGCTTCTGCTGGCGGGCGGCTGGTATTTTGGCGGCTGGGTGAACGGCGTGGCCATGGTTTTGTGGGGAGTGGCGCTGCGCGTGACGCTGGGACTGCACGCGACCTGGCTTGTGAACTCGGCGACCCACCTGTGGGGCAGCCGGCGGTTTGAGACGCGGGACGACTCGCGGAACAGCTGGTGGGTTGCGCTGGTGAGCGGGGGCGAGGGCTGGCACAACAACCACCATGCGCACCCGGTGAGCGCGCGGCACGGGCTGACGTGGTATGAGGTGGACCCGAACTTCTGGGGCATCTGGCTGCTCTCAAAGGTGGGTTTGGCGAAGAAGATTCGCGTGGCGCAGTTTGATCCGGCGAACCCCAAGCCAGCGGGACACTGAGCCCGCGCCGAACCTTGGCACAAGCAAACATTCAAACGCGAGAAAGCGGTTCCGCAAGGGCGGGGCCGCTTTTTTTGCTGCGCGCGTGCGTTTTCTTCTTGCCGTGCCTAATCCTGTTGCCGTGCATTGTTAGTGCCTGCTATGCTCCTCTAGCTTTCCCAGCAGGTTCCTCCCGGACAGGCAAAGAGAGCGCTCATGGAGGCGCCCGATCATGTGCGGAATTGTGGGCATTCTGTCCCGCCGCGAACCTGTTGCGTTGCCGGCATTGCAACGCGCGACGCAATCGCTGTATCACCGCGGGCCGGACGGCCAGCGCCACTGGATCAGCGGCGACGCGCGCGTGGGGCTGGGCCACGCACGGCTCAGCATCATTGACCTTACGACGGGCGACCAGCCGATCCACAGCGAGGACGGACGCACGCACATCATCGTGAACGGCGAGTTTTACGGCTACGAGGCGATTCAGGATGAGCTGGAGTCGCGCGGCCATCGGTTGCGCACGCGCTCCGACAGCGAGATTGCACTGCACCTGTGGGAGGAATTGGGTCCGCAGTGCCTGCATCAGCTTCGCGGGGAATTTGCCCTGGTGCTGTGGGACGGGAAGCAGCGCTGCCTCTTCGCCGCGCGCGACCGCTTCGGCATCAAGCCGTTGTTCTACGCCTGGCATCGGGACTCGCTCTACTTTGCCTCCGAGGTGAAAGCGCTGTTTGCCGCGGGTGTGCCGGCAGGCTGGGATGCGGAGGGCGTGTATCAGTCCGTGCATCTCGGCGGCCACCAGATGCGCACGCTCTACGATGGCGTCTTCCAGGTGCCGCCGGGTCATTTTGTCATCGCCACCGACAAGCATTTCCAGATGGGCTGCTACTGGGACTTTCCGTATCCGGCAACCGGGACGGCGCAAACGAGCCGCAGCAGCGAGGACTACGCTGCAGAGTTTCGGCACGAGCTGGAGGAGGCGGTGCGCATCCGTCTGCGCGCGGATGTGCCTGTGGGCGTCTACCTGAGCGGCGGGCTCGATTCCTGCGCGGTGCTCGGGCTTGCCGCGCAGCATCATCCTGAACCCATTCGCGCCTTCACGCTCACCTTTGACCAGGCCGAGTACAACGAAGGGCCCATTGCGCGCGAAATGGCCGCGCTCACAGGCGCGGAGTTCCACACGATTCCCATTGGACAAAAAGACCTGGCGGCCAGCTTCTGCGATGCGATTGGGCAGGCCGAGACCCCATGCGTGAATGCCCACGGCGTGGCGAAATTCCTGCTGAGCAAGGCGGTGCGCGATGCAGGCTACAAGGTGGTTATCACGGGAGAAGGGTCGGACGAGATTCTCGGCGGCTACGCGCACTTCCGGCGCGACATGCTGCTCTATAACCGCGAGGGGCAGGACCCGGAAGAGATCAACAAGTTGCTCGCATGGCTCGAGGAGAACAACACGGTTTCGCGCGGGCTGCTGCTGCCGGATGGAGATGTGGGCAACCTTGAGGGCGTGAAGCGCGTGCTGGGGTACGTGCCGTCGTGGATGGAGACCTTCTCCTCGCGGGCGGTGAAGATGCAACCGCTGTTGGCCGCCGATTTCGCAACGCGCTTTCAGGACAGCGAGGCATATCGTGCGCTGCTGTCGGACGTGGATGTGCTCGGCCGGCTGAAGGGCCGGGATGCCTTGAATCAGTCGCTCTACCTGTGGGGCAAGTCAGTGCTGCCTGGTTATATTCTGACGATGCTGGGCGACCGCATGGAGATGGCGCACTCGATCGAAGGGCGCGTGCCGTTTCTCGACCACAAGGTGGTGGAGTGTATCTGCGCGCAGCCGGTGAGCATGAAGATTCGCGGCATGACGGAAAAGTATGTGCTGCGCGAGGCCGTGCGCGACGCGATTACCAACACGGTATATACGAGGCAGAAGCATCCGTTTCTGAGCCCGCCCGCGACGCTGACGCCGGACGAAACCTTCCACGACTTTGTGCAGGACACGCTGCGCGGGCCCGGCATGGCCGCGGTGCCGTTCTTTGACCAGAAGGCTGTGGTTGGATTGCTCGACAGCCTGCCGAGAATGGATACGGGAGCGCGGATTGCCAACGACCAGGTGCTGATGGTGCTGCTGAGTTACTGCATTCTGCAGGAGCGATTCAGGTTGGCCGCGTAACCGGCCGATGTGCGGCGCAACTTTCCGGTGCGGGGCGCGATGCGCGCCTTTGCGGGTCTCAGGCTACGCGCGCATTTTGGCGCGAATCCACAGTGCACCGAAGAAGGGCACCGCAAGCACCAGCACCAGGACGCCGAACGGAACGCCCACGTAGAGATAGGTGTCGGCGTAGTTCACCGAGTGGCCGCCGAGCTGGTTCCAGATGAGCAGCGCGAAGATGGCCAGCGCCGTGGAGGCGAAGAAGGTGAAGCATGCCGAGGCGAGCGCGAGCAGCAGGCTCTGGAAGAAACTGAAGCCCTTGAGCGGGAAGCCAAGGATGGTTCCGGTGAGGGCGGGCTTGGACTGCGGTGAGGACATGGGGTCGCGCCTCCGTAGTCTAGAATACGGTTGATGGCCGGCAGCGTTCAAATCGAACTTTGGCACGCGGAAAAGGTGGCCACGCAGACGCCGGTTGGCCAGGCCGCCAACGGCGTGCGTTATGCCATGTGGGGCGAGACGCGCGTGCCCGAAGAAGAACTGGAGCGGCTGGTGTGCGCGGTGCCCGCGGCACTGGCTCCGGCGCTGGCGCGGCGGGCCTACTACTTTGTGCCGCTGGCGATTGCGGAAGCCGACGAGACGATGATCGCGCCCACTTATACCGTGGATCTGGGCGACCGCGCCGTCTGCCACCGGAACGCGTCGTTTGGTTCCACCGAGGCGGTGTTCGTGTCAACGCGGCTGATGGAAGACCGCTTCGGGCTGGCCTTCGAGTTCTTCATCAACGTGGCGCACAACTTTGCGGACGCGGCGGGAGTTCCGGAGAGTTTTTCGTCGCTTGCCTGGTCGCAGGCGCAGGCTGAAGTGCGCGGCGAGTCGAGCCAGGATGCGTGGGAGACGCGGCGGCGCGCGATGGAGCCGCGCAATGGCCGCGGCGTGGACGAGCGTGCGCGCACCGGCTACTTCGAGGCGACGTTCGCCGACGCGCTGGCCATGTACATGCTGTCGATGGCGGTGGATTTCGATTATCACGACCTGCGCGAGCGGGGCTATCCTCTGCTGGCCGCGCCGGCGCTGGCTGAGCGGCTGCGCCACGTGGCGCAGTTGTTTCCGGCGAATGCGGGTTATGAGTTCCAGATCCTCTATCGCAAGCGTGGCTGAGGGCTGGCGCGGGCGGCCGCGCGGAAGCGGCGTAATTTTCTCCTGACAGATTCTAAGGGATGGACGCACGGGCGCGGCGCGCGGGGCTGTGTGCGCTTGAAGAGCACAAGTTGACCAATGGGATGCGCAGGCGCGGATTGAGCTTGGTTGGAACTTGACAGTTGGGTACGCTGAAGAGGATGGGCCGCCTGCGGTTTGGTCCTGAGCGCGCAGGAAGGCCCGGCTGAAGGGAGGAAACTCGCATGGAAGAGGCGGGAAAGAAGGCGGCCGCGCCGAAGAAGGCCGCGAAAAAGACCACGAAAGCTGCTGCTCACGCGGCGCCAGCGCCCGTGGCGGCGAAGGCAATGAAGAGGCCTGTGGCCGTCAAGGCCAAGGCCGCGCCCACAAAGAAGACGGCCAATGGTGCGGCGGCGAAGCCGAAGATCACCCACGAGGCGATTGCCATGCTCGCGCATCGCTACTGGGCGGAACGCGGCGGCCATCACGGCCGTCACGAGGATGACTGGTATCGCGCCGAGCAGGCGTTGCTGGGCAAGGCGTCGTAAAGAATTGCCATTTTTTTTATTCGCTTGCGTAGGCGATGCGGCCTTCGCTGAGTGTCCAGCGGACCTTGCCCTGCATTGTCCAGCCGTCGAAGGGTGAGTTGCGCGACCGGGAGCGGGAGTCCGCCGCGCGCCAGACCCACTCGGCTTTGGGATCGAAGACCACGACATCGGCAAAGCTGCCCACGGTGAGCGTGCCGCGGCCCTTCAGGCCGAGCAGCGCGGCGGGCTGCGCGCTGAGCAGGCTGAGTACGCGGCCCAGCGGCAGCTTACCCTCGCGATGCAGCCAGCGCAGGCAGAGGCCTAAAGCGGTTTCAAGGCCGGTGATGCCGTTGGGAGCGTGCTCGAACTCGACTTCCTTTTCGTGCGAGGCGTGGGGCGCGTGGTCAGTGGCGATGGCGTCCACAATGCCGTCGAGAATGGCTTCGAGCATGGCGTCGCGGTCGGCGGCGGAGCGCAGCGGCGGGTTCATTTTGGCGCGGGTGTCGTAGAGGCCGACGAATTCCTCGGTGAGCAGGAAGTGATGCGGCGCCACCTCGCACGTGACGCGGAGGCCGTTGCGGCGGGCCTGGCGCACGGCGGCCAGGGCTGCGGCGGTGGAGGTGTGCGCCACGTGCAGGTGGACGCGCGGGTCGCGCAGCTCGGTGACGAGGCGGATATCGCGCTCGACGAGCGAGGACTCGGCCTCGGGCGGCATGCCGCGCAGGCCGAGTTTGAGGGCTGTAGCCCCGGCGTTCATGCTGCAGCCCTGGGTCATGCGCGTGTCCTCGGCGTGCTGAATGACGCAGAGGCCCACGCGGGCGGCGGCGGCCAGGGTTTCGCGCATGATGCCGTCTTTCAGGATGGGCTGGCCATCGTCGGTGACGGCGACCGCGCCGGCGGCCTTGAGCGCCGCAAAGTCGTTGAGCGCATCGCCCCTTGAGCCGCGGGTTGCTGCGCCGATGGGGAAGACGCGCACGGCGGCGTTGCGCTCGGGAGCCTGCATCCAGCGGGTAAGCTCGGGCGAGTCGTTGACCGGGAGGGTGTTGGGCATGGCGGCGACGGCGGTGAATCCGCCGGCGGCCGCGGCGGCGGTGCCGGTGGCGATGGTTTCCTTGTGGGTCTGGCCGGGCTCGCGCAGGTGGACGTGGATGTCGATGAGGCCGGGGGCGACGGTGAGGCCGGTGGCGTCGAGAATCTGCGCGCCGGCGTTGCCGTTTGCAAGCTTGATTTTGCCGGGCGCGGCGACCTCGACCACGCGACCGTCCCTGAGGAGGATGTCCCTGGCGGCGTCCATGCCGGCAGCGGGGTCGATCAGGTGGCCGTGGCGAATCAGGATTGCGGTCATGGGCGGGCTCCCTTGGCGGTGAGCGCGCGCTCGACGACGGCCATACGGATAGCAACGCCGTTGTGGACCTGCTGAAGGATGGCGGATTGTGGCCCGTCGGCAACGCCGGCGGTGAGCTCAAGGCCACGAATGATGGGGCCGGGATGCAGGACGAGTGCGGTGGGCGCGAGCGCGGCGAGGCGCTGGCCGGTGAGCTGATAGCCGGCTTTGTACTGGTCGAGGTCAATCTGCAGGCCGGCGAGGCGCTCGGCCTGGATGCGGAGCATCATGACGATTTGCGACTGGCGAAGGGCGGCCTCAAAGTCGCGCTCGATTGTGATGCCGGGACCGGCTTCGGCGGCGAGCTCAGGCAAAAGCGGGGATGGTCCACAGAGCACAACGCGCAGGCCGAGACGCGGCAGCAGCAGCATGTTGGAGCGGGCGACGCGGCTGTGCAGGATGTCGCCGGTGATGGTTAGGGTGAGGCCGGCGAGCGTGTCGGGCGCAACGGTCTCCACGCCGGGGCGGAGATGCTGGAGGATGGTGCGCAGGTCGAGCAACGCCTGCGTGGGATGCTCGTGCATGCCGTCGCCAGCGTTGAGTACGGGCAGGCCGGTGGATTCTTCCAGCAGCCAGGGCGCGCCGGAGGAGTTGTGGCGCAGGATGATGGCTTCTGCGCCGAGGGCGCGGAGGGTGAGGCCGGTGTCCTTCAGGGTCTCGCCCTTTTCGATGCTTGAAGAGAGGCTGGAGACGAGGGTGGTGTCCGCGCCAAGGGCTTTGGCGGCCAGCTCAAAGCTGGTGCGGGTGCGCGTGGAGGACTCGTAAAAGAGCAGAGCGATGCGGCGCTTGAAGAGAATGCGGTCGCAGGCGGCGGGGTCCATCGATTCGAGCTCGGTGGCGCGGGAAAGAATGCGGCTGACCTGTTCGAGCGGGAGGTCGAGGACCGAAAGCAGCGAGCCGGGGTTATGCGGAAAGGTCGAAGGCGGAACGGCCGGCAAGTGAAGCTTGCGGCGGACCGGAACCGGGACCGGAACCGGGACCGGAACCGGGACCGGACCTGATGCGGAAGCAGGGGCAGGGGCAACGCTCATGGGATTCCCAAGGAGCCTGTTGGCTGGGTTTGAGCGGCGCGCGGGGTGAGCGCCGGCGGTTTGACGCGAAGGCCTAGTCCACGCGCTCGACGAGAAGCACCTGCTCGTCGTCGTCGACCTCGTGGAACTTGACCTCGATGATTTCGCGGCTGCTGGTGGGCACGGTCTTTCCTACGTAGGAGGCCTCGATGGGCAGCTCGCGGTGTCCGCGGTCAATGAGCACGGCGAGCTGGACGCGGCGAGGCCGGCCGTGGTCAAAGAGCGCGTCCAGCGCGGCGCGGATGGTGCGGCCGGTGTAGAGCACGTCGTCGCAGAGGATGACGTCGCGGCCCTGCACGTCAAAGCCGATTTCGCCTTTCTTCACGATGGGACGCTCGTCGGCGGTGGAAAGGTCGTCGCGGTAGAACTGGATGTCGAGGATGCCGGTGTCGACGTCGCGCTTTTCAATGCCGGAGATGAGCTTGCCCAGGCGCTGGGCCAGCGGCACGCCGCGGCGCTTGATGCCGATGAGCGCGAGGTCGGGGCTGCCGTTGCTCTTTTCCACAATCTGGTGGGCGAGGCGGACAAGGGTGCGTTCAATTTCCGAGGCGGACATGAGCCTGCCCTTGACGCGCAGGCTTGGCTTGGCAGGGGTATCTGTCATGAGGGCTCTCTCGCCGGATGATAGAAGGGTTGGCGGGTTGGGGCAAGTGGCGCAGGGTGGCGCGGGGCAGGCCCGCTAAAGGTGTGGTCGTCGCGTTCGGGCCAGGACGCGCGCGCTGACCGCGCCGCCGCCCACGCAAAAAAAGACGAGGAAACACATGTATCCGGCGAGGCCGAAGGCGACAAAGCCGGCGTGGCCCCAGGGCGAAAGCATCCAGTCGCGCAGCCAGTTGCGCATGGCCTCGGCCTTCTTTGAATCGGCGGGCGCCATCTTCTGGGCGTACTGCTCGGAGAGCTGATTGTTCAGTGTGACAACAGCTTTCCACTGGTTGTCCAGCTCGGCGGCCTGGTGCATGTTGTAGCGCTGGACGTAGAGGGCGGCTCCGCTGATGGAGAAGGCGAGCCAGGCGGCGAGGATGCCGGTGACGAGGCCGATGCGCGCGCCGGCGCCGGCGGTGATCCACGCAGGGCGTTGGCTGCGGACATAGATAACCACGGCCCAGGCGGCCGCTGCGCCCATCCAGAAAAGGCCGAAGAGAGAGAGGGGAGAAATGCCGCTGGAAAGCAGGCCGGCGGGCACGGCGAGGGCGATGGCGGCGCGCAACGCGGGCTTCCACTCCACCATGCTGGCGTCGCGCACGGCGTTAGTCCAGCGCTCCACCTGCCCCGGCTCGGCGTCGGCTTCAGCCTCGTAAAGGAGCTGCGGCAGTCCGCAGGCCGGGCAGAAGCAGTTATCGGCCTGCAGGGTCTGGTGGCAGCGGGGACAGGTCTGTTCCATGCGGTTGTGGCTCCAATGGAATTCTATGCCCCGGGGGCGGAGCGTGGTCAATCGTGGGTGAGCATCGCGCTCAGGCGTGGGTGGCGGCATCCGCGGCGGCCAGGCGCGCGGAGACAATCTCCTCTACGGCGCGAACCACCTGGTCGAGCGTCATGGCAGTCGAATCGACGAGGACTGCGTCGGCGGCGGGCTTCAGCGGCGAGTCGGCGCGGTTGCGGTCGCGTTCGTCGCGCGCGCGCAGGTCGCGCAGGACTTCTTCAGGCTGCACGGCCGGTGCTGGACCAAGCTGGTCAAAGCGGCGCTGACTGCGGACTTCCGGCGCTGCGTCGAGAAAAACTTTCACGTCCGCGCGCGGGAAGACGACGGTGCCGATGTCGCGGCCTTCCATCACGACGCCGCCCGCCGAGCCCATCCGCTGCTGCAAGCGGACCATCCAGGCGCGAATGACGGGATGGACGCTGACGCGCGAGGCTGCGTCGGTGACCTGCGGATTGCGAATGAGGCCGGTGACGTCTTCTTCATCGAGGAGCACGCGGTTCTCCTTGTCGCCGGCTTCCAGGCCGATGACGGTTTCATGGGCCAGCGCGTCAAGCGCAGCACTGTCAGCGAGAGGCATCTTGGCGCGAAGCGCCTTGAGGGCGAAGGCGCGGTACATGGCGCCGGTTTCAAGATTCAGCAGGCCAAAGTGGCGGGCGAGATGGCGCGCCACGGTGCTTTTGCCCGCACCGGCAGGTCCGTCGATGGCGACGATGATCCTGCGGGCGGGTTGAGCGGTGTGCGAGGGGGAGGCGGCCGCGCTCATCCGCGTTTCTTCGCTCCCGTTTTCGGCCGGCCGCCCCGCTTGGGCAGCGCCTGCTTGGGCCGCGCGGTGAAGCCATAGCGCTTGCTGCCCGCGGCACCAGCGCCTGCCGCGTAAGCCGGCTTGCGGCCCTTGTTCGCGGTACGCGATTTGGAGCGGGCATCCGTGCGCGCGTGAGCGGGCTTGTGGCCGTTGGTCGCGGACTTGGAGGCAGATTTGTGGCCGTTAGATTGATTGTTCGCGTGTCCATTTGTGTGACCATTCGCATGGCCATTCGAGTGCCTGTTGGAATCTCCGTTCGAATGTCCGTTGCGCGAGGCCGCCGGGCCGGACCAGGTCCGGGAGGGTTTTCCATTGCCGGCTTTACCGTTGCCGGTTTTGCCGTTGGACGGGCGAAGCGCCAAACCATTGGCGCGGTGGCCGTTGGAAGCGGCGGAGCGCGTGCCGTTGCGGCTGCCGTTGGTGCTCTTGGGCGCGGGCTTGCTCCAGCGCGAGGAGGATGCGGGCCGTGCGGTGCCGGCCGAACGCGGACTGGCGGAACGTGAGCTGGCGGAACGTGAGCTGGAGGAGCGTGAGCTGGTGGAACGCCCGTTGGCCGGACGAGAACCCGACGGACGCGAGGCGGAGCGGGCATCCGAGCCGTTGCGCACCGTCCGGCTGCCGTTCGCGGACTGGCCGGGACGCGACGCGGGGTGTTTGCGGTCATGCGTGCGCGCGCCGGGACGGCCGAAGTGGGTGCGCGAGGCCGCGGATTTGCCGGAGCCCGCGGGCTTTTGCGGCTTGCGGTGCGGGTGAGCCTCGGCGGGCCGCGCCGCGGGAGCCTGGGCAGCGGGTTGCGGCTGGGGCCGCGGCGCAGGAGCGGTGCGGGCCGGCGGCGGGAAGGCAGAGCGCGCGGCAGACTCCTCGCTGCGGTCGAAGCGGCCGAGATAGGAGGAGGTCGAAAAGGTGCCTGTGCCGTAAATCGAGGCGGGCGGCGCAAACTCGGGCAGGGTTCCGGCCACGTAAAAGTGTGGCGCGGGCCCCTGCGCGATGGAGTGCACCTGACGCGTGGCCACCAGGCCGCGCAGCACCTCGCGCACCTTGCTGCGCGCCGTGAGCGGTGCGAGGAAGAGCTCAACATCCTCCATGGTTGCGGCGATGACAGCCTGCAGGAAGATGGAGGCGAGCACGGAGATGGCGGTGACCTGCGACGTGGATGCGCCTTCTGCAATGGCCTTCTGGAAACGATGGCGGAGCAACTGCCAGCGCGCGGGCTGGCCGGGAGCGGCGATGACGGGGATGATGCGAAGCTGCTGCCAGAGCTCGGTGATGGCGCGCAGAACGGCACCCTCGGTCACCTCGCGGCCCAGGGCGTGCTTCAACTGCGCCACGGTTGCGTCGCCGCCGGACTCGAGCAGCTTGTAAGCCTGCACGGCCAACTGCGAAACGGCACGCGAGCCGGTAAGCTGGGGAACCCTGCGCCAGTCGCGGTCGCCACGGAGTGCGTAGACATAAGGGAGCACCCAGGCGGCCACGACATAGTCGGGCTGTTCGCCGGGCTGGCCCTGCAAATTCAGGCGAACGGCAATGCCGTCATTCTCCAGCCGCACCAGCATCTGCTCGGCGGCGGCAATCTGGCGGGAATCGGGAGCCGCCTCGCGGCGGCCGGCAATCGCCTCAATAAATGAAGGCGCAACAGAGGACGAGAACTGCTTGCGGGGGAGAAAGAGGCAGAGTCCGGTCTCCTCAATCCACGTCCGGGCATCCTCCAAAGTCAAGGTTCCAAGTCCGTTCTGGCGCATTCTTTCGGCGCGTGCTGCTTCTAATTGCTCTGATGTCAAAGAAGAACCTCGCTTCCAGGCTGGCGGGGGCACCTGGCGGCCCTCACTCCTGAGAGGAAAGCCACCGCCCTCACCTATTTTAGATGCGAACTAGATACGATGGAAGGCCCTCTGGATGTCCTTCCACGAGTAAAGCAAAGCGATTGGACGTCCGTGCGGGCAACTTGTTGGGTGTTCCGTCCTCGCAAGTTCCAACAATAGCCACTCCATACGGACGGGGTCAAGAGGCGTGTTGATCTTGATGGCGGAGTGGCAGGCGATGGAGGCGGCGATGCGCCGGCGGAGGGTGCTAAGATCTTCTTTTTGAGCGAGTTCGATGGAGGCATCAGCAACCTGCTCAATGACCTCGGCGAGCATTCGCTCGAGCGCCTGGCCCTCCAGGCCCACCGGGGCAGCTTTCACGGCAAGTGTATGAGGGCCAAAGGGTTCTGCCTCAAATCCGTTGCGGTCGAGTTCTTCGGCAATTTCTGCAAAAGTGACCATCTGCCAGGGCTTGAGCTCCACCAGCAGGGGCATGAGCAGGCGCTGGCGCTGCACTTTTTCCACCTGGCGTTCGCTCAGAATTTTTTCAAAAAGAACGCGCTCGTGGGCCACATGCTGGTCGATTATCCACAGGCCATCGTCCCCGACAGCCAGGATAAAAGACTCGCGGAGCTGTCCGAGGGGGCGCAGGGAGCCGAGGTGGTTGAGGTTGGCGGCTGCCTGCTCGGCCTCCACGCGGGCGGTCTCGGCTGCGGGGTCTGCGGGGTAAGCGGCTGAATTTGAGTCGGCCGGCGAGCATCCGGCGGGGGGAAGCGGGCCCACGGAGCGCAGCAGAGCGCCGGCGGCCTCGGTCCAGTGGGGTTTTTCCGGCTGGGTTACTCCCATAGCCGCGCCGTCGAAGGGCAGCCTGCCGACCACCGCGGGCAGCGGTTGCGGGGAGAGGCGGAAGGATTCGGCCTGCAGGGCCATGGCGGGCTCGGTCTCTTGCGGCAGAGGAGACTCCGGACCTGCCGCGCCGGGGACATGGGAGGCTGCGGGCGGCATGAGCGAAGGGCTGGCAAGCGGAGCACTGTCCAGCGCGGCCAGAAATCCGGCGGCGGGGCGGGACTTGACCAGCGCGTTGCGCAGGCTGTCGCGGACAAAGTCATGGATGAGGCTCTGCTGGCGGAAGCGGACCTCAGTTTTGGCCGGATGGACGTTGACGTCGACCTCTTCGGGCGGCATTTCAAGGAAGAGCAGGACGACCGGAGAGCTGGTGGGCGGAATGATGTTGCGGTAGGCCTCGGTGATGGCGTGCAGCAGCAGGCGGTCGCGGATGAGGCGCTTGTTGACGAAGATGTAGATGGAGTTGCGGTTGAGCTTTTGCAGTTCGGGTTTGGAATAAAAGCCGGTGACGCGAAGCGAGCCGGGGTCGCGCACGGGGTCATCCGGGTTCTTCTTCCACGGAGGCGGCTCGGGAAGGCCTGCGCGCTCGAGCGGAGTCTCTGCCGCCACGGGCAGCAACTGCGCCAGAGTGTCCTTGCCGAAGATCTGGTAAATGCGCTCGGCGATGCGCGCGACGGGTGGCGCGGAGACGAGGGTGTGCGATGCGGAGACGAGCTCGAAGTGCTTGTTCGGGTGGACGAGTGCGTAATGGGTGACGAGCGCCGTGACGTGCGAAAGCTCAGTGGACTCGGCGCGGAGGAATTTGCGGCGGGCGGGCGTGTTGAAGAAGAGGTCAGCGACGGTGAGCGTGGTGCCGCGGGGGAGAGCTGCATCGTCGACGTGCAGAATTTTGCCACCGGCAATTTCGATGCGTGTGCCGGGCTGGCCGGGATCGCCGGTGGAGGTTTCCAGCGTGACGCGGGCGACCGAGGCGATGGAGGGCAGAGCCTCGCCGCGAAAGCCGAGTGTGGCGATGGAGAGCAGGTCTTCTGCCGTGCGCAGCTTGCTGGTGGCGTGGCGCTCAAAGGCCAGCAGCGCGTCGTCGCGGCTCATGCCCTGGCCGTCGTCGGCGATGCGGATGAGCTTTCGGCCGCCGGCTTCGACCCCCACGCGGATGCGCGTTGCGCCGGCGTCGAGCGCGTTCTCCAGCAGCTCCTTCACCACCGAGGCGGGCCGGTCCACAACTTCGCCGGCGGCGATCTGGTTGGCGACGTGGTCAGGAAGTACGCGGATGCGGCCCATCAGGACCTAGGGTAACGCAGTGCGGGCTCTGTGGAGGCGGTTGAAAACCGGGCGCAAATGCGAAGTGCCGCCCGAAGGCGGCACTTCACGGCGAGACGAACCAAGACAACTTTGGGGCAACTACTTCATATACCCATGCCGAACTCGCTCGTGGGGTTCTGGCCGGCGTTTGAATAGAAGTCGTAGGGTGTGCGATGGCTGAACTTGTAGCGGTTGCGGAGCTCGCGGCCCACCACGATTCCCAAAGCGGCGACAGCCATGCCGACCGAAAACCAGCCGATGACCTGGAGCGCGGAGCTCGATTCGGCGTCGTCGGCGGGGATGAGAACTTCAGCCTCGGTGGACATTGGTGGGAAACCTTTCTCCTGACGACATGATAGCGTATTTTTCTTTTTTGGCGCGAGACGAACCGGGAAGACGGGGTACAACTTTCGTTGACTATGTGGATGCGATGCTCACCCCACGGACGAAGACCAGTCCGCGGGGGCCCCGAGTTACCCCACGGACGAAGACCTGTCCGCAGTGGCCCCGAGTTATCCCACGGACGAAGACCTGTCCGCAGGGGCCCCGAGTTACCCCACGGACGAAGACCTGTCCGCGGGGGCCCCGAGAGAAGCGATGCGCGCGAGCCATGCGGATTTTTCGGGTTCGGGAAGAAAGCTGGCGCAGATGGAGTTGGCGGCGAGGCGGCGCAGCTCCTGGGGCGTGAAACTCTGCTGCGTGTGCGCCAGCAGATATTCGCCGGCGATGTCGGAGCCGAAGAAGGCTGGATCGTCAGAGTTGAGGGTGACGAGCAGGCCCTGATCGAAGTAGTGACGCAGCGGATGTGCGGCGAAGGAGTTGCAGACGCCGGTGCGAACGTTGGAGGTGGGGTTGAGCTCGATGCCGGTGCTTCGCACTTTTAGATCTTCGAGCAATTCCGGATCGTCGATGGCCGAGAGGACGTGGCCGAGGCGCTCGGAGCCGATGGCGAGGGCTTCGCGGATGGCCTCAGGGCCGGTGGTTTCGCCGGCATGGTTGGTGAGGCGCAGGCCGGCCGAGCGGGCTTTGGCATACAGATGGCGGAAGGGCTCGGAGCGGGCGATGCGCTCGTCGCCGCCGAGGCCGATGCCGATGATGGAGGGGTACGCGGGGCGGAGCTCGGCGGCCTTCAAGAAGACGCGCTCGGCCTCTTCCACGGTGAAGTGGCGGACGGCGTCGAAGATCCAATAGAGGGAGAAGCCGAGCTCGTGCTGGCCGCGGAGGCGTGCGCGTTCCAGGCCTTCAAAGATGGGCTCGAAGGCAAGAGGATCGTGATTGCGCCAGAGATAGATGACGCCGACGGAGATGTAGACCTCGGCGTGGACGACGCCCTGCGCGTGGAGCTGCTGGATCATGCGCCAGGCGGCGAGCTCGTAGTCGTCGGGCGTGATGAGGCGCCGGGTGACGGCCTTGAAGGCGTCAAGAAAGCCGGAGAAGTCGGTGAACTGGTAGAGGGCCTCGGCTTCGGGCCGGGTAAGCGGCTGGCGGTCATGACGCCGGCTGAGCTCGACCAGCGTGGCGGGCAGGATGGTGCCTTCGAGGTGCAGATGCAGCTCAGCCTTGGGCAGGCGGCGAATGAAGGTGGCGATGTCGGTCACAGAGCCAGTGTACGAAGGGAAGCAAGAAAGACGAAAGCGGGCGTGCGCGGGGGATGGGAGCAAACTGCGTTTGCCAGTACTAATACCGGTAGACCATCGTGAAAGCTTTCGGTTTGCCACACATCCGCACGGAACCAGACGGATGGTACCCGCACAAGGTTTCAGCCGGCTTAGGGGCGCTGCTTACCCTTTGTCGAGCGCGACGGTAAGGGCAGCTTAAATTGATATAGAAACTCGCCTAACTTGTTTGAGATCCGTTTTTCGCTCCACTCCGCGAGGTTCGCCTTGGAGCGCTTTTCCCAGCCCGACAAGGCTCCGTGCTGCCCCTTGAACCACTCGAACAGCTCGTCGTGTTTGATAAGGAACCAAGGCCGCCCCGGTATGTCGCCAACCGGGTCAGGGAATAGCATCCAAATGTTGCGACCGCCATACAGGAACGAGTGAACCATAGGTCGCGATTTCATCTGCACCAGGAGAAGTGCATCGTTCCCTAGTCTGCGGATCACTAGATCCTCACCGGATACGTCGGCTTCCGGCCGGTATACGCGGTTGCCGGTACGAATCAGTATGGCGGTAACTTCCGCCCGATTTGCGGCTTCAATCTCGTTCGTCGTCATGATCGTTACCTTTGTGAAATGCTAAAGCGCAACCGGGCGGAGATTCCCATTGAGAGCCGCTATCCTACTTTGGCCATGACCCAAGTGGTGAGGCCAAGGTCGACACAATGCTTAGCGATCTCGGCTGGACCGATCACTGTGACGTTATCCTGGTCAACTGATGGTTGCACAAATCCAGTGTGATACGCGATAAATACCCGTGCGCCACCTGATGCCTCATTCAGATCGGACGTAATCTTATCCCCCGTGCTCTGGTCTAGTTTCGATTTCACCTGCACAATTGCACGTTCGCTTGTGAGCGGAAGTTCAAGTTCAATGTCGATAGTCTGCTGTGCACCGCCTGTTGCGCTAACTCGTCGCCAGCCGCCTTGTGTCATCACCAACTCGACCAGAAGCTCGAAATCTTTCCAATGCAACCCGCGAATGAGGGGAGTCAATACGTTAATCAGTTCGAGGCGCGCAGTACGCACGGCTTCTGTTGCGGGAGTTACCTCTCCGTTGAGACGCCGCAAAAGGTAGTCGAACTCCCTCACCCGGCAGATTGTTCCTCTGAACCCTGCTGTGGTCGTCAATGAGCCGCGCAGCGCGTTTATCGCGAGTGTCCCCCCTCTTATATCCTTGTCGCTCCATGGATTGATAGTCCTGCGGTATCTTGAGCCCGCAGCTTCGAAGTCAACATCTTCGTTCGGTTTCACTTCCGCCTCAGCGAAGCACCACCACAACCTCCCCTTGGCAAACGTAATCCAAAGCACGTCCGTGCCAGCAGTGTAAAATTCTCGAACTTCATTGGAATACCGTGTCGCAGTGCCGGGCGCAACGCCGTCCTCATTTTCGTAAAAGTTTTTGACGGGCGTGAAGTCCTTTGCCTTAACCGCTGCAATTGATGCTTCGTGCGGAAACTTGTGAAATCCAAAGCGCAACGTATTGCTTTCGAAGGCAAGTTTCGCCCACCGGTTCCCCTCGCCGAGCTTGATATAAAGAGCTCGCGTCGCAATTAATGTCATGCAACTCACCTATCGTCGAACGTTAATTCGCGGGTTTTGAGCATAACTCGTTGAGGGCGTAGTTAGCAACTTCCGGTTTTAGGTCAGTTTCGGGCGGGTGGCCCAGGTCTTGAAAAATGCTGATCGATCCACTACATGAGGGCACCCCAGATTCCTTATCCACTCAGACATGGGCCGACCGTCGGGCGATGGTGAATCGTGCTTGCGGCGTAAGACCTATTGCAAGCCGGCGAATTCGGAGCGGTGGCGGCTATAGAAGAAGTAGATGACGAGGCCTATGGCGAGCCATGCGAAGAAGCGGATCCAGGTGATGACTTCGAGGCCCATCATGAGCACGATGCAGAAGACGATGCTGAGCACGGGGAAGACCGGGCCCAGCGGCGCGCGGAAGCCGCGGTGGCGATCGGGCTCACGGTAACGCAGGATGAGCACGCCGATGGAGACGAGGACGAAGGCGAAGAGGGTGCCGATGTTGGAGAGGTTGGCGACGGTGCCGATGTCGAGCACGCCGGCGGGGATGGCGACGACGAAGCCGGCGATCCAGGTGGCGGTGGAGGGCGTGCGGAAGCGCGGATGGATGTGGCTGAATGCGTCGGGCAGGAGGCGGTCGCGGGACATGGCGAACCAGACGCGGGCCTGGCCAAGCTGGAAGACGAGGATGGAGGAGATCATGCCCAGCATGGCGCCGATGAGCACGAAGAGACGGATGTAATGCAGGCGGTGGCCGCCGGGCATCATGGAGAGTCGCTTGAGGGAGTTGACGACCGGAGCCGCGTCGCCCATGAGGGACTTCCAGGGCACGATGCCACTGAGGACGATGGCCACGCCGCTGTAGAGGATGGTGCAGGCGATGAGCGTGCCCAGGATGCCGATGGGCATGTCGCGCTGGGGGTTGCGGCACTCCTCGGCCGCGGTGGAGACGGAATCGAATCCGATGTAAGTGAAAAAGATGATGGAGCCGCCGGTGAGCACGCCGGTCCAGCCATTGGGCATGAAGGGATGCCAGTAATGCGGCTTGATGAAGCTGGCGGCGGCGAAGATGAAGACCAGGATGGCGGCGAGCTTGACCAGCACCAGGAGGTTGTTGGTGCGCGCCGACTCGCGGATGCCGCGGACCAGAATGACGGTGAGAATCATGACGACGAAGAAGGCGGGAAAGTTGAAGCCGAAGTGCCAGCCGGGCGGATAGAGGTCGTGGCCGGCGAAGTCCTGCAGGCCGGTGGGCAGGTAGGCGGGCGAGATCCATTTGAGCGGCGGATGGATGCCGAACCAGTCGAGGAAGTCGACGGCGTGCGCGGCAAAGCCGACGCTGACGCTCATGTTGGAGAAGGCATATTCGAGGATGAGGTCCCAGCCGATGATCCAGGCGACGAGTTCGCCGAGGGTGGCGTAGGTGTAAGTGTAAGCCGAGCCGGCGATGGGAATCATGGAGGCCAGTTCGGCATAGCAAAGGCCGGTGAAGACGCAGACGATGGCGACCAGAACGAGCGAGAGTGCAAGCGCGGGACCTGCGCCGGGGCGGCCGGCCATGGCGGTGTGGAAGATGAGGTAATGGATGAGCGGAGTGTTGCCAATCTCCGGCGCGCTGAAGGTTTCCCCGGCCATGGCGGTGCCGATGACGGTGAAGATGCCCGAGCCGATGACGGCGCCGATGCCGAGGGCGGTGAGCGACCAGGGGCCGAGGGTCTTTTTGAGCGCGTGCTCTGGCTCCTCCGACTCGCGGATGAGCTTGTCAATGGATTTGCGGGCGAGCAGTTGGCTGGGCAGGGCGGTTCTCCTGGGTCAGCGAGTTTTGGTCAGCGGATTGGAGGCTGGGCCTCCGATGCCTGAACAGCTTTGCCGCAGTGTACAGGATTGGCCGGGAATGTTGGGTGCGCGGGTTGGGGAACCGGAGAGAGAATTCGGGGGCAAAAACGGCGCGGGCCGGCCGCGTGGGCCAGCCCGTGGAAGTGCCGTGTGGGAGCCTGGAGCGCTAGCGCTTGCTGACGCCGCGCACCAGCTTCTTCAGCTTTTTCTTGTTGGAGCCGCGCGGAGCGGTGCGCTTGGCCTTGGGGGCGGCCTTTTTGCGGGCCGCGCGCTTCACTTTTTTCCGCTCCTGGCGGTCTTCAATCTTGGTTGTATCTGCCACTGCTATCCTCTGTCGCTTGAATGTGTTCAACCCCGGCCCGGCCGGCGGGACGGCATGAATCTTTATCCTACAGTATATTGGGAATTGACGTAGGCCGAAAGCACACACTGAAGAGGCCTTTTCTCAGGAAAAGGCCACCTTTGAGGGCTTTCGAGAAGTCGATGTGGAGCCAGAAAACGCTCTCACCGGGATGAACGCGGTGGGAAAGACGGGCGCAGATGTGCGGTTTTGCCGGGGCTTTTGGCCGAATGCGACGTACAATAGAGACAGACACATGTCTGGAACGATCCAGCCTGCTCGGGATCAGGCGGCTTTTCCGCTGGCGACGAGCTCCGTACCTCACGCAATAATCACACGCCCAAGGGCACACGCCTAAAGGCAAACGCCGAAGGGAACGCGCTTTTTGGGCGATTGGCCCACGGGTCCCCTAAGGGCGGGAGTACGTCATGCGCTCGGATCAAATTCACCAGGCCCTGGCACAGGGCATGAACCGTTTTGAAGTCTGCCAACTGGTTTCCAAAGGCGTGAAAGCGACGCACAAGACCGGCGCGCGCTTTGAGGATTCCATCAACGATGTGCTGCAGTACCTGGGCACGCACGACCTGCCGAACGGAGGGCTGCATCCGGGCCGCTCACGGACCGGCACCGCACTGAAGCCCGCGGCCTGAGCAAGAAGCGGGCATCGGCAAGGGCGGTTGACCTAACTGAATAGAACCAGACGCAAGAAAGGGACGGCTGTTTTGCCGTCCCTTTGCTTTTTGCTGCGGAACCTGTGCCGGGGTTAGATGGCCTGAACGTTCTCAGCCTGCCAGCCCTTGGGGCCCTTGGTCACGTTGAACTGGACCTTCTGGCCCTCCTGCAGCGAACGGAAGCCGTTCGACTGAATGGCGCTGTGATGGACGAAGACGTCTTCGCCGTTTTCACGGCTCAAAAATCCAAAACCCTTGGCGTCATTGAACCACTTGACTGTGCCTGTTTCCATGATGTTGCTCCTTGATAGTGTTTGATTTACCGCGAACGCAATGTGGAAGTGTTTGCGTGTAGAGCGGTAACTCGGAACAGGCAAGGACTTCGTATCGAATTCTACGATCTGGACTGAGTGTAGCACGGATTTGGGTGGATTTTGTACCTTTTGGAGCAATTCGCAGCCGGGCGGGGAGGCGGGGGCGCTGTTGGCGAGGCTCGGGAGGCGGCCGGCTCAGGCCTTCAGCAGGTTGGCGAACTTCTCCATCAGCTTCTTCATGCCGTGGCGGGTGAACAGGACGGTGACCTTGGCGTTGTCGCCGTCGCCCTCGCGGTAGAGCACCGTGCCCTCGCCGTATTTGGCGTGGCGGACGCGCTGGCCTTTGCGGAGATTGGTGGCGCCGGTGGGCCCTTCGGGCTGTACTGGTTTTGGATGGAAGCCCCGGCCTGCCGGGAGCGCGCCGGGTTTGCCGCCGAAGAAGCGGGCGATGTTGTCGATGGAGGGCGCTTGCGGCGCGGCGGGCGGGTCGCCGCCAACTTCGGATTCCGTAGCGGAAGTGGACGGAGGCGGTTTCATCCACGAGGCGACGAAAGGCTTGCCGGAGCGGGCCGAGGAGCCGGAGCGGGCGCGCGAAGAGCCCTGAGCGGCCGGCGAGCGTGGAATCTCCTGGCTTTCGTCCTCATAGTTGTAGTGGCGCTCCTGTATTTCGCCGCCGAAGTCGCCGCTCTGGTTGCGCTGGGATCCGCCGTAGCGGCCGGCGCGGGCGGCGGCCGAGGGGTATGCCGGCGTGGACCAGGCGGGCGAACCCTCACCCCAGGGACGAAGACCTGTGCGTGGGGACCCCGGACCGCGACCCGAAAGGTTCTCAATGAGCTGGCTGGGGACTTCCTCAAGGAAGCGCGAGGGGATGCTCTGCTCCGGCGCGTCATTGCCGTAGCGGCGGCGATAGTGAGCGCGGGTGAGGATGAGGGTGTTCATGGCGCGGGTCATGCCCACGTAACAGAGGCGGCGCTCCTCTTCGAGCTCATCGGGGTTGTTGAGAGTGCGCGAGTGCGGAAAGAGGCCCTCTTCAAGGCCGGCGAGGAAGACGAGCGGAAACTCGAGGCCCTTGGCGGCGTGCAGCGTCATGAGGGTGACGCGGGCGTCAGGGTCGAACTGGTCAGTGTCGCTGGCGAGAGCGGCGTGGTCAAGGAACTCGGCGAGGGTTTCACCGCGGGCTTCGGCGTCGTGCGCGGCGTTGGCCAGCTCCTTCAGGTTCTCAATGCGGCTGAAGGCTTCGGGGGAGGCTTCGGCTTCGAGAGCCTTGATGTAGCCGGTGCGGTCGATGAGGAAACGGATGAGCTCGGGGAGCGTGGCGGCGTCGCCGGGGGCTCTGAAGCGGCTTCCGCGGCCTTCCACTTCGGCCGGAGCGGGATCGGCGGCGGGCAGAGTGTCGTTGTCCGGCCGATTGGGCTGCGCTTCTTCGCCGGAAGGTTTCTGCGCCTGCTTCGGCATTTTGAGGAAAGGGCGCTTGGGCGTTTCGGAAAACGGCGAGAAGTGGGTCGCATCGAGCAGCGGAATCTGGTTCTCGCCGCTGCCGAAGGGGAAGTCGGAATCCTGGGCCGTTGCTTCTGCGCCGGCAGACTCGCCGGCTGAGCCGAAGGAAAAATCCGTGTCGTCGTCGCCGGCTTCCGCGGCGGCCACGCTGGCCGAGAGCTTGCCGGCAAAGTCGGGGTCCAACATGGCCTGCGCGTCGAGGATGAGCTGGCGGAAGGAGTCCAGAGCCATGAGCGCGCGGGTGGGGATGAGGCGGTTCTTGACGGCGGCGGCGATGGCATCCCACGTGGAGGAACCGGTTTCGAGCGCGAGCCTCTCCAGGGTTTCGAGCGTGGTTTTGCCGATGCCACGGGTGGGCGTGTTGATGACGCGCTGCAGGGCCATGGAGTCATGCGGGTTGCGGACGAGGCGCAGATAGCAGAGCAGGTCCTTGATCTCCGCTCGCTCGTAAAAGCTGAAGCCGCCGACCATGGTGTAGGAGATGTTGTAGCGGCGCAGAGCTTCCTCTACCAGTCGCGACTGCGAGTTGGTGCGATAGAGGACTGCGCAGTGCGCCGCTTCGCGGTCTTGTGTTTCGGACGAGTCCATTTGGCGGAGGAAAGCTTGTATGCGGTCGGCGATGAAGAGGGCCTCATTTTCGCCGTCGGGCGCTTCGTAGTAGCCGATGAGTGAGCCGCCCTGGCGGTCGGTCCAGAGTTTTTTGCCCTTGCGGCGCAGGTTGTTGGCCACTACCGCGCCGGCGGCCTCGAGGATGACTTGCGTGGAGCGGTAGTTCTGCTCGAGGCGGATGATGTGGGCGTTGGGAAAGTCCTGCTCGAACTCGAGAATGTTGCGAATGTCGGCGCCGCGCCAGGAATAAATGCTCTGGTCCTCGTCGCCCACGGCGCAGACGTTTTTGTGCTCGCCGGCGAGGAGCTTCATCAACTCATACTGCGGACGGTTGGTGTCCTGGTACTCGTCAACGAGCAGGTAGCGATAGCGGCGCTGATAGCGCTGGCGGACCTCGGCGGAGACTTTGAGGAGGTGCGCGGCTTCAAGCAGCAGATCGTCGAAGTCGAGGGCGTTGTTTTTGCGCAGCTCGTCGCGATAGGACTTGTAAATGTGCGCAATGCGCTCGCCGTTGGGATCCTTGGAGTCAAGGAAGGATTCCTGCGGATCGATCATGTGGTTTTTGGCCCAGGAGATGCGTCCCAGGACGATGCGCGGGGTGAGTTGTTTGGTGTCAAGGCCCATGCGGCGCATGATCTGCTTGACGAGCGACTGCTGGTCGTTCGCGTCGAAGATGGCGAAGTCGCGTGTGAGGCCCCTCCGGCCCGCGGACGAAGACCCATCCGGGGGGACCCCGGTTTGCAGAGCCTCGATGTCTCGCCGGAGGATGCGCACGCAGAGGGAGTGGAAGGTGGAGATGAGAGGTTTGGCCAGCGAAGAGTGGTCGAGGAGGCGCTCGACGCGCGCGGCCATTTCCGCCGAGGCCTTGTTGGTGAAGGTGACGGCGAGGATGGAGTCCGGCGCGACGCCTTTTTCCTGAATGAGCCAGGCGATGCGGCTGGTGATGACGCGGGTTTTGCCGGAGCCCGCGCCGGCAAGGATGAGCAGCGGCCCCTCGGTGGACTCCACGGCGGCGCGCTGTTCGGGGTTGAGATTTTGAAGAAGCGGCTGCACGGGCGGGTCCGAGAGGGAAGAGTCCTGACTCCAGTTTACGCGCGTGAATGGAGTGGCGCGCGAGGGGTGCGCGCTATGCTGGGTGCGTGATGAGCGATGCGGAGAAGACGGTGCGGCGCGTGGCGGTGTATTGCGGGTCGTCGAGCGGGAAGGATGCGGTGTTTCTGACGGAGGCGCGGGCGCTGGGCGCGGCGATTGCACGGGCGGGGCTGGGCCTGGTGTACGGCGGGGCGCGCGTGGGGCTGATGGGCGCGGTGGCCGATGCGGCGCTCAAAGGCGGCGCGGAGGTGATCGGCGTGCTGCCGGAGATTCTGGCGGGCAGCGAGGTGGCGCACGCAGGATTGACGCGGCTGGAGACGGTGCCGACGATGCACGCGCGCAAGGCGCGAATGGTGAAACTGGCCGACGCGTTCGTGATTCTGCCGGGCGGCTACGGCACGCTGGACGAGCTGATGGAGATTGTGACGTGGGCGCAGCTGCGGCTGCACGCCAAGCCGTGCGTGCTGGTGAATACGGCGGGCTACTGGGACGGGCTGCTCCGGTTTCTGGATACGGCGGTGGAGACGGGTTTTTTGCGGGCGCAAAACCGGGCGCTGCTGGAGGTGGCCGCGGACGCGGAGGCGGCGATTGAGCGGGTGCTGGCTGCGTGGAGCTGAAGATTGAGCGCGGCGCTTACTTGAGGCGGGCGCGTTCGCGCTGGAGTTCGCGATAGAGAGCGCTCTTGGATTGGCCGGATTCGCGGGCGAGGCGTTTGAGGGCTTCTTTCTCGTCGAGGCCGAGTTCGGCTTGCAGGCGGGCGAGGCGGGCGGAGATTTTTTCGCGCGGTGCGGGGGAACCTTGCTCTGTTCCAGAAGCATTCAACGTTTCCCCGGTCTCAGATGCGAGACCGGGGAAATCCGGAGTTGTTCCTTCCCAGGTCCCCATTTCTCGCTGCCGCTCGAAAGCTGGACCTGGGGCACCCAAGGAAGATTTGGAGGCAGGGAGTGCGAGGAGGAGGGTGAACTCGCCGCGGATGCGCTCGCGCTGGGCGAGGGCGCTGCGGATTTCTGCGACGGTGCCGCGGAGGAATTCTTCGTGGAGCTTGGTGAGCTCGCGCGCGGCCACTGCGTGGGGCAGATTTCCGAAGATCGCTTCAATATCTGACAGCGTGGCGACGATGCGGTGGGGGGCCTCGTAAAAGATGAGGGTTTGCGGCTGGGTGCGTGGCTGGGCGGCGAAGCTGGCGGCGAGGTCTTCGAGGCGGGTGCGGCGCGCGCCGGATTTTTCCGGAAGGAAGCCGAGGAAGCGGAAATCGGCGGTGGAAAGGCCGGAGGCGGTGAGGGCGCTGAGGGCGGCGTTGGCGCCGGGGATGGGGATGACGGGGATTTGAGCGTCGATGGCGGCGGTGACGAGCCAGGAGCCGGGGTCGCTGATGCCCGGGGTGCCCGCGTCCGAGACGAGGGCGATGGCCTTCCCGGCTTTGATGTCCTCGAGCAGTTCAGGCGATCGAGAGAGCTCATTGTGCTGGTGGCAACTGACGGTGGGCGTGGCGATGGAGAAGTGGTTGAGGAGCTTCCGGGTCTGGCGGGTGTCCTCGCAGGCGATGCGGTCCGCGCGGCGGAGGACGTCGAGTGCGCGGAGGGTGATGTCGCCGAGGTTGCCGATGGGCGTGGCGACGAGATAGAGGCCGGGCGCGAGGGGTTGCGTGGATTCGTCGCCGGACATGCGGCTACTCGTCGGAGTCCTGGTGATCGAGGCGGCGCTGCTCGCTGAGGAGGGTCATGGAGGACATGAGGTGCTGGACGCTGACGATGCCGACGACGCGGCCGCTCTCAGTGACAGGGATGAGGGAGAGGCCGCGGCCGGCGGTGAGGCGGCGGATGGTGGTGCCGAGGGTGTCCTCAGGGCGCGCGACCTGGAATGCGCGGGACATGATGGATTGGATGTAGCCGTTGCCGTCGTTGCGGAGGGCGTCCACGATGCGCTGGCGGCTGACAATGCCGACGAGCTGAGGTCCGCGGACGACGGGGAAGTCCTCCTGCAGGGAGTGGACGCAGCGGTAGAGGGCGTCGGCGAGAGTGTCCGACGGGGAGAGGGTGGCGAAGTCCGTGAGCATGACTTCGTGCATGTGGACGGTGTCGACGACGGACTGGAAGAAGACGCCCTGGTCTTCGATTTGTCCGCCGATGACGATGAAGAAGCCGGCGATCATGAGCCAGGGACTGTGGAGGAGCCATCCGCCGACCATTGCGCCGAGGGCGAGGAGCTGGCCGATGCCGGCGGCGGCGCGGCCGGCGGGTGCGACACCGTAGGTGCGTGCGAAGGTGCTGCGGAGGACGCGGCCCGCGTCGAGCGGATAGGCGGGCAGGAGATGGAGCAGGCCAAGTCCGGCCTGCATCCAGACCGTGGCGCGGAGCAGATAGGCCGCGGAGATCCATGGGTGGGTGAAGAGCTGGATGTCTCCGCCGGCGCCGAGGAAAGTGATGCCGAGAGTGGCGGCGGTGGCGAGGTTGGCGAGGGGCCCGGCGAGGGCGAGCGCGAACTGGCCCAAGCCGCGGGTGGCGGTTTCATGGCTTTCCGGGGTGGCGTAGGCAAAGAGGCCGCCGATGGGGAGCAGAAGGACGGCACGCAGGCGAAGGCCGAGCCATGCGGCGACGAGCAGACGCGCGGTGTCCCGCACGACAACGGCGGCGACGAGCACGAGGAAAAGCGCGAGGCCGCGGGCGATGCCATGGGCGGCGGAGAGGCCGAGGCAGCCGAAGGCGAGCAGAAGGAAGAAGGTGTGGACGCGGATTTCCACGCCGAACCAGCGGCCAAACGGAATGGACCAGCCACGCATAGAGGAATTGTAAAAGGTCAGGGTGCGAAGGAGTGTTTCATTTATGCTGAATCGCGATGCGGGTGATTGCGGGAAGGTTCCGGAGCCGGGTGCTGGACGCGCCGGTGGGGAGGCGGACGCGGCCGACGAGCGACCGGCTGCGGGAGACGCTGTTCAACGTGCTGACGCCGCGGATGGAGGGTGCGCGCTTTCTTGATTTGTATGCGGGCTCAGGTGCGGTGGGGCTGGAGGCGTTGAGCCGCGGGGCACGCGAGGCGGTGATGGTGGAGCGTGACGAGGCGGCATTGAATGTGCTGCGCGGCAATGTAGCAAAGCTGGGGTTGGCGGCCGAATGCAGGACACATGCGAGCGGCGTGGCGGCGTGGCTCAAGCGCGGGCGGACGAAGGCTGGGGAGTTTGATGTGGTGTTTCTGGATCCGCCGTATGAGGCTGAAGACGAGTACGCGCTGGCGCTGGGATTGCTGGGCGCGGCGGAGGGCGAGCATGGCGGTTTGCTGGCGCGGGATGGGGTGGTGGTGGCCGAGCACAGAAAGAAGCAGGAGTTGGAAGTGCGGTATGGAAGGCTGCGGCGGACGCGGGTGCTGAAGCAGGGCGATGCGGCGCTGAGCTTCTATTGCGTGGAAGCGCAGACGACCGGCGCGGACAAGGGCTAATTAAGATCGCGGACCCGGGCCTATTCAGATGACGCGGGCCTATAAGATGACGCGGACTTATAAAATGGATGCGGCAGGCGCGCGCGGGGCCTGCGAGGAATCTGCCGGGGAAGATATCCAATGAACAAGAGAAGGATGTGGACGGCGGCGCTTCTGTGCGCGGCGATGGTGCACGCGCAGAGCGGCCGCGTGCAGACCAGCCACGATCCCATGAAGACGGAGCCATGGGTGATCGGGCCGTTTACGCGTCCGGCGGTGGGGAATCCGGTGGTGAGGCCGCAGACGGATGCAACGTTTGAGGACCCGATCCTGAAAAAGCCGATTGCGTGGGAGGCGCTGCACACGTTCAACCCGGCGGCTGTGGTGCGCGAGGGGAAGGTGGTTGTGCTCTACCGGGCCGAGGACAACACGGGGACAATGGAGATTGGCGGGCACACGTCGCGGCTGGGGATGGCAGTGAGCAAGGACGGGATTCACTTCAAGCAGATGCCGGAGCCGGTGTTCTATCCGGCAGAAGATGGGCAGAAGGCGCGGGAGTGGCCGGGCGGCGTGGAGGACCCGCGGATTGTGGAGGGACCGGACGGCGAGTACGTGATGACGTATACGCAGTGGAACCGGAAGACGTACTCGGTGGGGATTGCGACGTCGCGCGACTTGGAGCACTGGGTGAAGCACGGGCCGGCGTTTTTGACGGCGTGGGGCGGCAAATACGCGCATTTGAAGTACAAGTCGGCGGGAATTGTGACGGAGGTGCACAAGGGAAGGCTGGTGGCGGCGAAGATTCACGGGCAGTACTGGATGTACTGGGGCGAGGGTGCGATTCATCTGGCGACGTCAGGCGATTTGATTCACTGGATTCCGGTGGAGGACGCGCAGGGGAACCCGGTGGAGCTGGTGAAGCCGCGGCCGGGGCATTTTGACAGCACGTTTCCTGAGACGGGTCCGCCGCCGGTGCTGACGACGGCGGGGATTGTGGTGGTCTACAACGGAAAGAATGGGAACGGGAAGAATGCGGCCGGAGACGAAGAGGGTGGCGGCGATCCGAAGCTGGGGCCGGGGGCGTATGCGGCGGGCGAGGCGCTGTTTGACGCGAACAACCCGGCGCTGCTGCTGGCCGAGACCGACGAGCCGGTGCTGAAGCCGGAACTGCCGTATGAGAAGACGGGGCAGTATGCGGCGGGAACCACGTTTGCCGAGGGGCTGGTGCGGTTCCACAAGAAATGGTTTTTGTATTACGGGTGCGCGGACTCGCTGGTGGCGGTGGCGACTGCGCCCGAGGAGTCGGAGAGCGGCGTGGCGCAGATGCGGTGAGGGGCATTTTCCGGGGTGGTCAGGCGGAGTGGGAGTCTGAGCGGGCCGGCGTGCTGGCGGGATTGCGTGCGAGACGCGCGGCGGCGACGGCTCCGACGGCGAGGCAGAGGCCGAGGGTGGCCAGACCGGCGAAGTAGGAATGGGTGGTGCGGCGGAGCCAGCCCATGAGGACGGGACCGAAGAAGCCGCCGAGATTGCCCAGGGAGTTGATGACGGCGATGTAGGCGGCGACGAGCGGGCCGGCGAGCGCGAGAGTGGAGGCGCTCCAGAAGATGGGCATGGAGGCCAGGACCCCGGTGGCGGCGAGCGAGAAGCCGAGGATGGCAATGGGCGCGTTGGGCGCGAGGCCGGCGAGCAGAAAACCGGCGGCGGCGGTGACGTAAGCCGCGGTGAGGTGCCAGCGGCGCTCGCGGAAATGGTCGGAGCTGGCGCTGAGGGCGATCATGCCGAGGATGGCGGCCAGATAAGGCAGGGCGGCGGCCCAGCCGAGAGTGCGGAGGCTGAGGCCGTGGGAGCGGAGCACGGTGGGAATCCAGAAGCCGAGGCCGTAGAGGCCAATCGCCATGCAGAAGTAGGCGAAAGACCAGCCGTAGACCTGGGGCTCGGCGGTGAAGAGGTCGAGGAAGTGATGCTTTTGCCCGGGGTGCGCTGGCTCGGCCTCGGCGAGGTCCTGATCGAGGTCCTGGGCGAGGGTGCGTTTTTCGTCGGGAGTGAGCCAGCGGACCTCTTCAGGACCGTTGGGGAGGACGAACCAGGTGAGCAGGCCGAGGACGAGGGCAGGAGAGCCTTCCAGCAGAAAGAGCCACTGCCAGCCTTCGAGGCCGAGCGCGTGGTGGAGAAGGAGAATCTGCGCGGAGATGGGCGAGCCGATGAGGGCCGAGAGCGGAATGGCGGTGACGAATGCGGCCATGACGCGGGAGCGGACCGAGGGCGGCAGCCAGAAGGTGAGGTAAAGGATGACGCCGGGGTAGAAGCCGGCTTCCGCCGAGCCGAGGAGGAAGCGCAGGGCGATGTAGGCGGCGGGACCGCGGACGAAGGCGGTGGCGACCGAAACCAGTCCCCAGGCGAGCATGAGGAGCATGATCCAGCGGCGCGCGCCGAAGCGGAGCAGGGCGAGGTTGCTGGGCAGCTCAAAGAGGAAGTAGCCGAAGAAGAAGACGCCGGCGGTGAGGCCAAAGAGCGAGGGGCCGATGCCAAGGTCGCGATTCATGGTGAGCGCGGCGAAGGAGATATTGACGCGGTCAAGGAAGGCGACGAGGTAAAGCGCCATGAGAAAGGGCACGAGGCGAAGGGCGATTTTTCGGTAGAGGGGCGGCATGCGGCGCGCGGGAAAGGCAGACGGAGTATGGCACGCCGGGGTTGCGTGGGACAAAGGTGGGGATGGAGATTAGCGATGGGGATTAGAGTGATGGGCATGAAGATGCGGATGGGTTGGAGGGGCGTGGCGGGATGGGTGGCGTTGGCGGTGCTGATGCCGGGGCTGGCGGCTGCGGGGCAGGCGGCGGGGCAGCACGCGAAGCGGGTGGCGAAGCACGCGGCGGAACCGGCGAAGGCCGAGACGGGGGTAAAGCCGCAGCTTGTGGTGATCGATACGGATATTGGCGACGATATTGATGATGCGTTCGCGCTGGCGCTGGCGCTGCGGAGCCCGGAGCTGAAGATTCTGGGGATTACGACGACGTTTGGCAATACGGAACTGCGGGCGCGGCTGCTGGAGCGGTATTTGACGGCGGTTGGACGCGGCGGGATTCCGGTGGCCGCGGGTCCGGAGACGAAAACGGATAATGTGATGACGCAAGCGGCCTATGCCAAGGGGTGGGCCGGAAAGCCGCGCGGGGACGGGGTGGAGCGGATGCTGGAAACGATCCGGCGGCATCCGGGCCAGGTGACGCTGATTGCGATTGGGCCTCTGTTCACGGTGCAGGCGGCCATCGAGAAGGACCCGGCGACCTTCAGGAAGTTGAAGCGGGTGGTGATGATGGGGGGGAGCATTTACCGGGGATACGACGGGCCGAATGGGGAGCGGAGGCCGGCCGAGCCGGAATGGAATATCGACCGGGACCCGGCGGGGATGCGGGCGCTGTTGGCCTCGGGCGTGAGGGTATATATGATGCCGCTCGATTCGACGCAGATACACCTGCGGGAGGTGGAGCGGGAGCGGATTTTTACCAACGGCGGGGCGCTGGGGCGGCAACTGGCGGAGCTAACCCGGGAGTGGGTGGAGGGAACGGCGACGCACTCGCCGACGCCGACGTTATTTGACCCTGTGGCCGTGACCTACGCGATGCATCCGGAGCTTTGCCCGGCACGGCTGATGCGGATCCGGGTGGACGACCGGGGGCAGACGATTCCGGAGAAGGGCCGGCCGAATGTGGAGGTGTGCCTGAAGTCGGACGAGGCGGGATTCATGCGGCTGCTGATGGGGCGGCTGAGCTTGGAGATGCCGGATCGGGCTTCAAAAGGGGACTAAACCGGATTGAGGCCGGATCGGGTCTGAGATGGGATGGGCCGCCCCAGAGCAAATCGCCGCGGAAGCTCAATTCCTTTCAGCCGAACTCGTTGACCTTGACCCACTTTCTTGCTACAGTAAAAGGGTTCCGCAAGAACGCCTCCCTACGTGTGTCCAACGGTGGGAAGCGTAAGGGCGGCCCGGCAGTTAAGAGCGCCGGACCAGCCTGTGGGCCGGGAGAAGTGAGGCTGGCCTTCAGACCCTGAATTTGCTCCTTTCTTGCGAGGGGCTGGGGCATATCGCATCGGAGCTCGCGCGTTCTCCGCCTTGGAGGGCTATGCGAGCCGGAACCGGCGAAACGGAGTGGGCCTTGCCCGGGGAAGTCGGGGCAAGCGACCGGCCACCGTCCTGGTTCTCGTCTGGAAGTGGAACGAAGGCAGACGCGAAGCAGCAACTTTGGGGCTTCTGTGCGCGTGCGCGCCGGCTGAAAGAGCCGGAGCTGCGGCCGGAGAGGCCCGAAAGCCCTGCGCGCGGAGGCTGAAGCGGAACGGAGTTCGGGTTCCGAGGGATTTCAGGGGTTCGGATTTCGGGTTTCGGATTTTTGGGTTTTGAGGTAAGGAGTTTCAGATTGCCTACGTTTAATCAGCTGGTTCGCAAGGGGCGCACGGCCCCGCGGTACAAGACGGCGTCGCCGGCGCTGCAGGGTTCTCCGCAGCGGCGCGGCGTGTGCACGCGCGTGTATACGCAGACCCCGAAGAAGCCGAACTCGGCGCTGCGCAAGGTGGCTCGCGTGCGCCTGACCAATGGCATTGAAGTGACGACCTATATTCCCGGGATCGGGCACAACCTGCAGGAGCACTCAATTGTGCTGATTCGCGGAGGCCGCGTGAAGGACCTGCCGGGGGTGCGGTACCACGTGGTGCGGGGCACGCTGGACTCAGTGGGCGTGGCCAACCGCAAGCAGAGCCGGTCAAAGTATGGCGCCAAGCGCGCCAAGGGCGGCGCGGCGCCGGGCAAGAAGTAGCAGCAGCTTCCAGCTGCTAGCTCCTGGCTTCCAGCTAGGACGGCGCAGAGGAAGATGCGAACACGATGAACTAGAGGCTAGCAGCTAGAGGCTAGCGGCTGAATTTGAGGGTTTATGCCGAGAAAAGGGCACATTGCGAAGCGGGAAGTTGCGCCGGACCCGGTCTACGGGTCGACGCTGGTGACCAAGTTTGTGAACTCGATGATGTGGGGCGGCAAGAAGTCGACGGCCCAGGGCATCTTTTACCAGGCGATGCAGAATCTCGAGTCCAAAGGCGGCGGCGAAGAGGCCATCAAGCTGTTCAAGAAGGCGGTGGAGAACTGCAAGCCGCTGCTTGAGGTGAAGACGCGGCGCGTGGGCGGCGCGAACTACCAGGTGCCGATCGAGGTGAATACCGACCGGCGGACGTCGCTGGCGATTCGCTGGCTGATTACCTATGGGCGCAGCCGCGGCGAAAAGGGCATGGTGGACAAGCTGAGCAACGAGCTGCTGGACGCGGCCAACGGACGCGGCGCCGCCATGAAGAAGAAGGAAGACGTGCACCGCATGGCCGAGGCCAACAAGGCCTTTGCCCACTACCGCTGGTAGGAAATGTAGCCCCTAGCCGCTAGCTACTAGCTTTTAGCTGCCGGCGAGAGATTAAGGGTCGGGCCCGCCGGGGGCGGTTCCGAATACATACCAAAGAGCTAGAGGCTAGCAGCTAGAGGCTAGCAGCTAAGACCAACCGCGGGCCGGGCGGCCCGCAAGGAAGATGAATCGTGGCTCGCACCGTACCTCTGAACCGTTGCCGGAACATCGGAATCATGGCGCACATCGACGCCGGAAAGACGACGGCGACCGAGCGCATCCTGTTCTATACGGGCATCACGCACCGCATCGGCGAAGTGCACGAAGGCACGGCGACGATGGACTACATGGAGCAGGAGCAGGAGCGGGGGATCACGATTACCTCGGCGGCGACGACCTGCAGCTGGCGTGACGTTCGGATCAACATTATCGATACGCCGGGGCACGTGGACTTTACGGCCGAGGTGGAGCGGTCGCTGCGGGTGCTGGACGGTGCGGTGGCGGTGTTTGACTCGGTTTCCGGCGTGCAGCCGCAGACCGAGACGGTGTGGCGGCAAGGCGATAAATACAAGGTTCCGCGCATCTGCTTTGTGAATAAGATGGACAAGAACGGCGCGGACTTCGAGTACGTGCTGGAGTCCATCCGCAAGCGGCTGGGCGCGCGGCCGGTGGCGCTGCAGATTCCGATCGGAGCCGAGGCCAACTTCAGGGGCGTGGTCGACCTGGTCGAGATGAAGGCCATGGTGTGGCACGACGAGACGATGGGCGCCGAGTTCTCGATCGAGGAGGTGCCGGCCGATTTGCTGAAGAAGGCCGAGGCCTTCCGGATGCAGCTGATCGAGATTATTGCCGAGACCGACGACGTGCTGCTGGAGAAGTTTCTGGAAGGCGAAACGCCGACCATCGAAGAGCTGAAGAAGGGCATCCGGCAGGCGACGATCGACCTGAAGGTTTTTCCGGTAATCTGCGGCAGCGCCTTCAAGAACAAGGGCGTGCAGACGCTGCTGGACGCGGTGGTGGACTACCTGCCCAGCCCCCTGGACAAGCCGCCGGTGGAGGGCATCGACCCGTCGCACCATACCGAGACGGTGATTCGCAAGGCGGACGACAATGAGCCACTTTCCGCGCTGTCGTTCAAGCTGATCAACGATCAATTCGGCAAGCTCTCGTTCGTGCGCGTGTATTCGGGCTCGCTGAAGACCGGCGACATGGTGCTGAATCCGCGCACCGGCAAGACTGAGCGCGTGGGGCGGCTGGTGAAGATGCACGCCAACAAGCGCGAGGATGTGACTGAGATATGGGCCGGCGACATCTGCGCGAGTGTGGGGCTGAAGGATCTGAAGACGGGCGACACGCTGTGCTCGCCGCAGCACCCGATTGCGCTGGGCGCGATCACCTTTCCCGAGCCGGTGATCTCGGTGGCGATTGAGCCGAAGACCAAGGTCGACCAGGAGAAGATGGGTATCGCGCTGGCGCGGCTGGCCGACGAGGACCCGACCTTCAAGGTGCGGACCGACGAGGATTCGGGGCAGACGATCATCAGCGGAATGGGCGAGCTGCATCTGGAAATTCTTGTGGACCGCATGAAGCGGGAGCACAAGGTGGAAGCCAACGTGGGCGAGCCCAAGGTGGCCTTCCGCGAGACGATTCGCAAGACGGCCGAGGCCGAGGGCAAATACATCCGGCAGACCGGCGGCTCGGGCAACTACGGACATTGCAAGCTGCGCGTTGAGCCGAATGTGGCGGGCGCGGGCTACGAGTTCGTGAACGGCATCAAGGGCGGCGCGGTGCCGAAGGAGTACATCAAGCCGATCGACCAGGGCATCCAGGGCGCGATGGAGCTGGGCATTCTGGCCGGCTACCCGCTTGTGGATGTGAAGGTGACCCTGTTCGACGGCAGCTACCACGAAGTGGACTCGAATGAGATGGCCTTCAAGTTCGCCGGATCGATTGCGTTCAAGGAAGCGGCGAGGAAGGCTTCGCCGGTGCTGCTGGAGCCGGTGATGGCCGTGGAAGTGACGGTGCCCGAGGAGTTCATGGGCACGATCATCGGCGATATCAACTCGCGCCGCGGGCGGATTGAAGGCATGGAGCACGCGGCCGGGTCGCAGGTGATCAAGGCGATTGTGCCGCTGAAGGAAATGTTCGGCTATGTGAACGACATTCGTTCGTCGACGCAGGGCCGGGCCTCGTATTCGATGCAGTTTGCGCGCTATGAAGAGGCGCCGCGCATGATTGCCGATGAGATTATCGGCCGTGCGCAGGGCAAGTAAGCGCGAGAGGGTTTTGTGGGGCTGGAGCCGGAAAGCCGGCGCCCCGGGATGAAACAGGCAGTACGAGCTACCGAAAGGGATTTGGGGCTTTTATGGCGAAGGAAAAATTTGATCGTACGAAGCCGCACGTGAACGTGGGAACGATCGGACACATCGATCACGGGAAGACGACGTTGACGGCGGCGATCACCAAGGTGCTGACCAAGCACAACCCGAAGA